>Ga0209802_1000135_pt1 | contig 54655 bp, 54 predicted proteins | sample GraSoiAngelo_129_FD_185886 | JGI IMG/M metagenome (GOLD analysis project Ga0209802, IMG submission 185886) | Grasslands soil microbial communities from the Angelo Coastal Reserve, California, USA - 14_0927_12_40cm (SPAdes) (version 2) | ecosystem: Environmental > Terrestrial > Soil > Grasslands ...
GAGGAGGAGCTGTGGGGCCTCGCGTTCCACGTCCACCCGTACCACTGGACGGCGATCGGGTACAAGCAGGACCTCGCGACCCTCGCCCGCGACCCGCTGTACCGCCACTACCTCCGGTTCTACGCCCCGAACAACGCGTCCCTGATCCTCGTCGGCGGGTTCGACGTGGCCGTCGCGATGCAGCACATCCGCGAGGCGTTCGGCCGCCTGCAGCCGGAGGCGCCGCCGGACCCCCTTCGGCTCGCGGAGCCGGAGCAGCGCGGGGAGCGGAGGAGCGACCTCGAACGTCCGGGTCCCGCGGACCTCCTCTCCGTCGGCTGGCACATCCCCGGCGCGGCCCACGAGGACACGCCGGCGCTCGTCCTCCTCGCGACGGTCCTCGGCGGGTGGCGGGGATTCGTCCCGTTCGCGGCGGGCGACTGGCGGCCCCGGTCGAACCGACTGTATCGGGCCCTCGTCGACGCGAAGCTCGCGACGGACGTCGGGGTCCGCCTCGAGTCGAAGCTGGACCCCTCCCTGCTCATCGCGAACGCGACGCTGGCGCCCGGCGCCTCCCTGGACCGCGTCGAGGCCGTGCTCGACCGGGAAATCGAGAAGCTGAAACGGGCGCCCCCGCCGAAGTCGGAACTCGCGCGGGCCCACCAACAGGTCCGCGCCTGGGCGCGGTACGAGCAAGACGGCGTCACCTTCCAAGGCATGCTGCTCAGCGCGGGCGAAGGCCTCGGCGCGTGGGACTTCGCGGAGGCGCTCCTCGCGAAGGTCGAGAGAGTCCGGCCGGAGCAGGTCCGCGCGGCCGCCCGCCGGTATCTCGTCGAGGAGCACCGGACCGTGGTGCGGTTCCACGCCCAGGAGGTCCCCCGGTGAACCTCCCGGACCGGACCGTCCTGGAGAACGGCGCGATCCTCCTGTCGGTCGCGCTGCCCTCGAACCCGTTCATCGCGATCCGGGGCACGGTGCCCGCCGGGATCGCGGCCGAGGGGAGCGAGTTCGGCCTGGCCGAGTTCACCTCGCGGCTGTTGCTCAGCGGGACGCGCCGGATGGGCACCGCGAAGCTCGCGGATCGCCTCGAGGGGATCGGCGCGACCCTCGAATTCCGGAACGGAGACGAGGTCCTGTCCTTCCAAGGGCGGTGCACGCGCGAGACGGCGGCGGAAACGGTCCGGATCCTGGTCGATTGCCTCTCCGAGCCGGCGTTCCCATCGAAGGAGGTCGAGCGGATCCGCGCGGAACTGCAGAACGACCTCCGCATCGAAGCGGACGACACGCACCACCGCGCGGTCCGGGAGGTGTCCCGGCTCGTCTTCCCGAAGGACCATCCGTACGGCCGGGAGCCCAAGGGCGATCCGTCCCGCGTCCGACGGATCCGGCGGGGGGACATCGTCTCGTTCCACGAGGCCCACGTCGGCCCGGAGGGGCTCATCCTCGCGGTCACGGGGGACGTCGACCGCGCCCTGATCGACGAGGGAATTGCGGCGCCGCTCTCCCGCCTCCGCGGCGACGGCGGGGCCGAGGCGATCCCGCCCCCGCCTCCCCACCGACCCGGGTCCGTCCGGATTCCGATGCCCCACAAGTCCCAGGTGGACATCGTGATCGGCGCGCCGGGCGTCCCCCGGCGTCACGAGGACTACTATGCGCTGAACCTGGCGAACCTCCTGTTCGGGCGGATCGGCCTGTACGGCCGCCTCGGCAGGAACCTCCGGGATGAACAGGGCCTCGCCTACTACGCGTTCTCGAGCCTCGACGCGCGGACCGCGGGCGGCATGTGGACCATCTCGGCGGGCGTGAACCCCTCGAATCTGGGGAAGGCGATCGAATCGATTCGCGCGGAGATGGATCGCCTGCGGACGGAGCCCTTCTCCCTCGAGGAGGTCCGGGATGGAAAGGAGAATCAGATCGGGTCTCTCGTCGTCTCCCTCGAGCGGAATGCCGAGGTCGCCGCGGAGCTTCACCGCATGGAGTACTACGGCCTCGGCATGGACTTCCTCGAGCGGTACGCGGACATCGTCGGCGAGCTGACCGAGGAGCGGATCCGAAACCTCGCGCGAAAATACTTCCTGCCGTCGGCAAGTTCGATCGCCGTCGCGGGACCCATCGGTCGGCTCCGGGTTCCCTGGTGAGGCCCGGAATTATATCCGTATTAATTTAAATAAATCCGTTTGAATATCGCCCCGGCGCCTCGCGAACGTTGACGAGTCCCGCCCGCTGCGGCGTCGGGTGGCGCCCCTCAGAATTGATGGTCTTCCGAGAGTCGGGCCGGGCCCCCGACCCGGCATGCGATGGTCCGGATGCCGAGATCCTCGATCCCGCGTCGCACGTCGTCCGCCCGTTCAGGCACCGTGTTGACATAGACCGTCGCGCCGGTATCGATGGAGAAGAACGCCGGGATCCCCGATTCCCGCATCCGGCGGACCGCGAGGATCACGCGGAGCGTGTCCGGCTGCCAAAGGACCATCTCGCCGGTGCCCGTCATCGTGATCCCGTGGAGCATGAGGGTATCCCGCTCCGCGTGCGCGCAGATCGCTCCGATGTCCCGCTTCCGGATCGCGAGTTCCATCTCGGCAATCAGGCGGGGCATCTCGGCGATGCGCGCGTGGAAGAACGGCGACGTGAGCGCCTCGCGGTGCGCATCGTCCGTTTGCTTGAAGGCGGGAACGAGCGCGACGATCATCGCCATCTGAAGGTCCTCCCCCGCGAGCTGGACGGCGTAGGAGTCCTCGTCCGTCAGGCCCATCTTCCATTTGCTGAAGCCGCCAGTGACGGATCGGGTCGCGGATCCCGCCCCGCGTCGCGCGAAGCGAGAGGTCTCTTCCGGCGTGAGCCGGAGGCCGACGGCGTGGGCCGCGGCCGTCGCGAGGGCCGCGAACCCGGAGGCGCTGGCGCCCAACCCGATGTTCGACGGAAAGTCGTTCTCGCTCGCCATGCGGAACGACGCTCTGATCGAAGCGCGGGCGCGAATGGGGTCGACGACCGCCCGGATTCGCTCCATGTCTCGCGCCGTGACGTCCCGTCCGTCAATCGTCGCGGTGTCGCGCGGGAAATCGCCGAACTCGATCGTAGTCCGGCTCGTGAGTGGGGCCGTGCACACGCTGATCGAGTCGTGAAACGGGAGGCGGAGGACGGGATCCGCGAGGCCGTGATACTTGATCAGGCCCTGGATCGGATGGGCGACCGCGGTCGCTTTCACCGCGAAGCCCCCGGGAGTGCAAACGACCGCTCCGGATGGCCGCAGATCTCAGCGGCTCGATGAAGGCCGAGCACTCCCCTCCGCGCCTTGCACGCCGACTGCATGTCCGCCGTCGTCGCGGCCCGGTCGAACGTGACTCCTCGGACCATCGTCTGCCTCAGATGTCGAAGATCACCTGCGCGACCCCCTCGTGCGGGTCGACGGAGAGCTTGTGCCGGGTGACCGCCTTGATGACGAGCTTGAGCTCGTGTCGTTTCTTGTCAATCGCCTCGCCCTGCGCGACGCCGTCCAACGAGGTTCCGCGGACTTTCGGATCGAACGCACAGAAAAGGAAATGCTGCGTCTCGTGGACGTACAGGAGATCGGAGAGCCAGCGAAGGAGCAGAGTCGGCGCGTCGCCTGCCGTCACGCGCACTTGGACCTCCCCGACGGGTCGCACAGTCTTGAGATCCGCGATCAAGCTGAACATCCCCTCAGCCGCGTTCGCGAACAGTTCATTGAGCGAATGTCCATACGCGCGAATCCCGACGTCCGCGGTATGCTCGATTTCCTCGTAACGCACGGGGCGGCAAACGGCGGCGGAAGATGAAGGTTCTTCCTTCTAGATGCCGCGTTCCCGCCCAGGCCAGATGAGTTTGTGCATCTGGAGCTGGAGCCGCACCGGCAGCCGCTCCTTAATAATCCACGACGCGAGCTGTCCCGCGTCAAGGCCTCGGGCGACCTTGTGCGCCGGCGTTGCCGGAGAGAAGAGGATCGTCTGGGACTTCGTGTCGACCTTCGATAGCACGCCCTTCGCGAACTCGTAGTCTGCGCGGTCCAGGAGGACGAACTTCACCTCGTCGTGCGCGCGCAGCCGCTCGAGGTTCCGATACGCGCGATTCGCAACCATCCCGGAGCCCGGGCACTTCACGTCCATCACGTAACGGACTCGGCCGGACGAACGCGCCTCTGGGACGAGCGCATCGAACGCCGCCAAGTCGATCTCTCCGTCCGTCTCGATCGAGTGGACGAAATGCTCGGGAAGGCGGCGGATCGCGTGGGCAATCGATTCCCCCTGAAGCAACGGCTCCCCGCCGGTCCAGCAGATGTTTCGGATTTCGGCGGAGGAATCCGCGCCGCGGGCGAGGTCCAGGATCCGCTTCGCCGCGTCCTCGACGCCGACCCGCGTGAAGTCTCCGCCTTCGACCGCATGCATCGAGTCGCACCAGCGGCAGCGGAGGTTGCAGGTGTACAGCCGCACGAAGACGGTCGGCAAGCCGACGAGCGAGCTCTCGCCTTGGACGGAGACGTACAGCTCGCTCAAGAGGAATTCCTTCCCCTTGCGCGGGGCGACGGCCGCCTGGGCCTCCATGGCGGTTCCGATGTGCACGTGGCGTATTAAGTGTTCGCGGTGCGCTCGCTCGATGAGGCGTACGGCAACGGATCTTGGAGGCCGGCCTCACGGAATCCCTTGAGCCGGAGCTGGCAGGAATCGCACACGCCGCAGGCCTTCGACCGCCCATGGTAGCACGACCAGGTGAGGTCCCACGGGACCCGCAGCTCCTCACCCTTGCGGACAATCTCGGCCTTCGACATCCGAATGAGCGGCGTCCGAATCTCGATGATATCGCCCTCGACGCCCCGTTTCGTACCGAGCCGGGCGACCTCTCGGAAGGCCGCATAGTATTCGGGGCGGCAATCGACGTACCCCGAGTAGTCGACCGCGTTTGCCGCGATGACGATCGCCTCCGCGCCGGTGGCCTCGGCGAGCCCGAGCGCGTAGGACAGCAGGATCGTGTTGCGGGCGGGGACGTAGGTGGTCGGAATGCCCATCCCCATTTCCGAGAGCCGACGCCGCTCGGGGACCGGGATTCGGCGGTCCGTCAGGGCGGAGCCTCCGATCGCGGTGAGGTCGATCGACACGATTCGGTGGTCCACCACACGAAAATGCTTGGCGAGGCGCTTCGCGGCCTCGATCTCCTTTCGGTGGCGCTGGCCGTAGTCGAAGGTGAGGCCGATGACCCCGAAGCCCTCCTTGATCGTCATCGCGAGGGCCGTGGCCGAGTCCATCCCTCCGGAGAGGAGGACGACGGCGGTCTGTGCCATGGATGCCAAGATGGAAGCCGGCGCTAAAGGCCTTGCGAACCGCCTCCGTCAGAGACCGAGCGCCTGGATTACGCGTTCGAATCGATCGACAAGGGGCGCCACGCGTCGGTACCCGTCCGTGCCCTTCCGGGGTTCCTCGAGCAGCCCAATCTCATGCCCTTCCGGATCGTGCAGGTAGGCCACCCGACCGTACGGTCGGCTCGACGGAGGTCCCAGGAACTCGGCCCCACGCCGGCGCAGTTCGTCGTAGGCGATTCCCAGGTCCTTCACGCCCATCACAAGGAAGCCCTCGGGAGGTCCACGGCGCTCCCCTGGCGGGCAACGGTGAATCGCGAGCCGGACCGTCCCCGCGTCGAAGTGGATGACGTGGCCTTCGTCGAGGAGAAGCGGCAAGCCGAGGATGTCTCGGTAGAACGCCCTCGCTCGGTCCAGGTCTTCCGAATACAGGACAACCCCCTCGATCGCGAACGACACGATCATCGGCCCCCCGGCCTCGAGCGACGCAGGCCGTTATGACCGTTGCGCCGTTGCACCGGTCGCCCGCTGCGGGGCGGTGGAAGCATCAGACGGAGAGCGCGAACCACCGAGAATTGAACAAGTACCATACCTCGAGCACGTAGCGGTTCGCCGAGTTTCCCTGCAGGGAGAAGAAGTCCCCCGTCGAGAGGAACCCATCGCCGTCCGCATCGGTGAAGGTGAGCGTACCGTTCGCGAACGCGCGACCCGTGCCATTCGCCAGGGTGACGTTCGACAGGACCGGACCTCCGTTCTCCATGAGGGTCGCTCGGAGCGTCCCATTGAGAGCGAGCTCCGGGCTCCAGGAGACCACCGTCGCCGTCGCCCGCCAGGGGTTCGTCCCCTGCATCTGGAACGCCACCCAATACGGCGGGGTTCCAATGATTGGGCCCCAGCCGGCGATCCATGCTCCGGCTCCGATCATTGCATTCGTCGCCTGCAGGACGAGCCGGATCACGGTGTGGTTCCCGATGTTCTGCATCGTGAACCGGTCCCCCGAATCGAGCCGGCCGTCGCCGTTTGCATCCGAGAAACTGAGGGTGGCCCCGTTCGGGAAGGTCGTCGGCAGGCCGGAGAGAGGGGTGGCCACCGTCTCGGTTCCCGTCGTCACGGAGACCTGCACGATCGAAAGAGCGGGCGCCGCACCGTGCACTCGACTCACTTCGATCGTCGTGTTCACCAGCGACCCCCCGGTGCTCCCGGCGTATCGGAAATCGATCACGGGGGCGGTCCGGTCCGGCAACGGCACTTCCAGGGGTCCGCCGGGTCCCGCGAGGATGACGTGCACCCCGCCAGCGTACGTGCGGGCGGCGCTGCTGAAGTCCCCGACCTCGAGCAGATACACGTTCCATGTGTTCGAAGGGACCGAGGACGGCAGGTGGACGTCGATGCGGTCTCCCGAGTCCGCGAGCCCGTTCCCATTTCCGTCCACGAATCGAAGGGTCCCGTTGGATGATGTCCCCGCGGAGAGGGAGAGCATCCGGTCCGCGACGTCAAATCCGAAGAACGGACCGCCGACCGCCCCGGACATTTCCAGATACAGGAGGCCCGCGAGGGTCTGGAAGCGGGCCGCCGAATCGATCGGCCCGCCCGCGGGGAGCTCCGGGTTCGCCCCCTGGACTGGAAGGGCCTTGAGCAGCACGACCGGGAGGATGTCGGGACGGAATCCGTCGCCGTTCTCCGTCAAAATCTCGTAGTGGCTCCACAGGCCCGCATCCGTTCCGTTGTACACGAGACGCACATGGTCGACTGCGGAAACAGCGTCCATGACCTCTCCAATGGCACGCTCCAAAGCCGGGAAGTGGCAAACGAGCTGCGGCGTCCACACCGCCGGGTCCCCGTTGATCGTGAAGGACTGAAGGTGGAGCGTCGTCCCGTACGAGTCCCCGATCCGGTACGAGGCGTTCGGATCGCCCAAGACGTCGCCTGACGAGGGTCCCCCGCAGACCGTGCTATGGTCAAGCTGAAGGTACACGCGGGGGCCGTAGCTCGTATTCTCGCGCGCGATTCCCGTGATCGTCCCTTGGAGCGGAATCTGGGCTCCGGCGGCGAGATGGCTCATCGCGTAGACCTCACCGATCGATCGCGCACGAAGGATTTCCCAGGCCGCGAAGGCTCCGGCGGCCACCGCGATCGCCGCGAGGATCGCGATGAGCTTGCGACGACGAAACCGGGGGCGGGGTGGGGCAACTTCCGGGGGCGCCTCCATCGAGTCCTCGATATCGGCAAGGAGCCTAAAGCCATCGACCTCGGAACCTCCGGAGATCTCGTGCGCCGGCGACGGTCGATTGCGTCGTACCGAGCGGCGTTGAGGCGGCCATGGGAGAGTAGTTCCACCGGGGTGGTAGTTATGGTTAAGTAACTATAACGCATTGCAGGGTCATGCAGATCGGCTGCGGGGTCTATGTCCACCTCGTGCGGCGGCGACCCTACCTCTATTTCTGGCACTACGAGACGAAAGGTCGGGGCCGAGTCCAGATCAAGGAGTACGTCGGCCCGGCTCGACTACCGCGCTCGGTATCGGAGGCGGCCCGGCGATGCGATGTGTACTATGCGCGGGCCGCGGCGGAGCTGGAGCGCCTCCGGATCACCACGCTGTCCGCCCTCCGTGGTGCGGCATAGGCCCGTAGCCGTCGCGGCGGATTGGAGTCGCATTATGGTCAAGTAACCATAACTCCGAACTTCCCGCGCACCGGTTCCGCTGGCCCTCGCCCGCTAGGCCCGGATTTCGTCGAGCGCGTACGCATCCCACGTTCGCTCGCCGAGGACGATCTCGAACTCCGGGGGCGTGAGGATGGGTTTCTTGTACTGGAGGACGTCCTCGATCGCGATTCGCGGGCACGCCGTGTTGACCCAGGCGTCCACGCGGTATCCTTCGAGGAGATCGGGCGCGACGAGATCCATCAGGAAGATGTTCGCTTGCTTGCCATGCTTCTCGGCGAGGGCCTTCAAGTCCTTCGCCGCCTCGAGACGCTCCTGTCCGATTTTCTTCGACACGATGATCCCGAAGACGCTCGCATCGTGGGCGCGGGCGATCGCGGCGTGTCGCTGTCGGAGCACGCGGTCTCGGACCTCCTTGAGATCCCGCGCGGTGCCTCGCTCCGGGTCCGCGATGATTACGGGCTTGTCGACGAGGATCGCGACCCCGAGAGGGTGGAAGTCCCCGGTGCCAATGTACAAGTATCCGTCGACGTCCGCTTCGATGACGGTCGCGGTGTGGTAGTCGCAGCCGAGGAGCTGGCCGGCATAGGCCACGCGTCGATCCGGATCGCCGATCCGCACCACGTGGCCCTTCTCCTCGAGCCGTTCCCGGATTTTCGGGAGCCAGTGGCGGTACTGCGTCGTGGTGACAAGGCCGACCCGCTTCGGAAGGAGCGGCTCCGCCGCATCGACGAAGTCCATCGAGGTGAGCGGCGGGCCCGGCAGGTCGTAGAAGAACACGTTGCGGTAGCGCAGGTGAGGCATTGGCGCATGGCCGAGGTGGACGATCAGGTCGACCGGCATCTCGGCGACATCGCACGCTCCGAACGAGGGATCCGCGGACACGAGGCAGGTGACGCCGCCTTGGGCTTCGAGATCTTGGGCGAGTTCAACCGCCTTCGTCCGCAGGCCGACGGGGAACTGGAGTCCGACGGTCTTGGCGTTTCGTCCTCGAATGACTTCGAGCAAACGCTCCGTTTCCGCCATGGACCCGGACACAGACGCGAGTCCGCAGAAAAAGCTGTGCCCGCGCGGCCTACCGTTTCTTCTTGGGCCGCTCAATCACGAGGCGCCAAGGAGTCGGCAGTTTCACGCCCCCTTTGCGGAGGGCCTCCTTCGCGTCGTCTACGTGATCCTCCGTCGTGGAGATCGTGAACACCTTCGTGCCGGGTTTCACTCGCGCGGCCGTGCCCACCGGCGCCCCAAACGCGGCGCGCATGCCTTCCGAAATCCGGTCCGCGCCCGCCCCCGTCGCAATCTTGTTCTCGCGGAGCACGTTGTGCGGATACAGTCGGAGCTTCAGGTGGTACGCGTTGCCCGCCTTCTTCGCGATGTAGCGATTCGCGGAGATCCGCGCCGACTCGAGCGCGATGTGTCGGATCTGGCATTGCTCCCGCGCGACGAGGTGGATTTTGACGGGGAACGCCGTCCGCAGGTCACCGATGTCGAACTGGCTAATCCGGATTCCCGGGACGCCGCCCATGTACTCCTTGCGGGCATACGCTTGGCCGCGGATTTCGCGATACATGCTGCCGGGCTTACGCGTCATCGTCTCGGGAGGCGCTCGAAAGGGCGGGCGCTATTTAACCCTCTCGACTCGATTCAGGGAGTCCGCCCGGGAGAATCGGGACCTGTGTCAAGAACCCAATCTGGTTTTCCGTGGTCGCCGAATCGCGAAGAGCGTGGCGCCGCCAAGCAGGACTAGGCCGATCACTAGGGACGGAAGAGTCCAGAGGCTCTGACTGATGAGGACAAAGTCTCCGTCCTGCTTGATTTCGGGGAACAGCCCGAAAGTGTATAGGATCATTCCGAGGACCACAAGAGCCGTGCCACTTGAGGCGAGGACCGCGATCAGCAAGGTTCGGCTGCCACCTAGTGCCATCCGTGCGGAATCCAATCTCCCTGCGATAAAGGCTCGTCGCTGCTTATCGGGAAAGGATTAAGAGCGGCGCGACGCGTCGCCCGCGTCACGACCCTCCTCGTGAAGCTGGGCGGCAGCGTCTTAACGGACAAGGCGCGCCTAAGAACGCCGCGTCGGGCCACGATTCGGCGTCTCGCCGCCGAGCTCGCGACGATCCGACAACCTCTGCTGGTCGTCCACGGCGCCGGCTCCTATGGACACATCCTCGCCCGCCGGCACAAGCTGAACGAAGGCGGCGTGTCCGCCTCGAAACGGGTCGCGGCGACGCGCGTCCAGCAGGACGTCAAGGAGCTCGATGGCATCGTCGTGAACGCGTTCATCGAGGCCGGGATTGCCGCGATCCCAATCCCGCCCTCGGCGGTCCTGAGCCTGAACGACGGGATGGTCGTAACGGCCGATCTCACGCCGTTCCTGGAATTCTCTTCGATGGGCTTTACGCCGGTGACGTTCGGGGATGTCGTGCGAGACCTCCGCCGTGGCGTCGCCGTTTGCTCCGGGGACGTGATGATGCTCGAGCTCGCGAGGGCGTTTCGACCGGAGCGCGCGGTCTTCGCGACCGATGTCGACGGCCTCTTCACCGCGGATCCGAAACGGCGACGCGACGCCAGCCTACTCGAAGTCGTGCGACCGAAGGACCTCGAGGGGATCGAATTCTCGACCGCCACTCGGACGGATGTCACGGGGAGCATCGAGGGGAAGGTCCGCCGGATGTTCGAGATTGCGGAGCACGTCGGAGAGTGCTTGATCGTCAACGGTAATGTAAAGAACCGCGTCCGGGATGCCCTGCGGGGCCGTCGGGTCGCCGGCACCCGAGTCGCCCGAGGTCCCTGAAATGGCCGAGCCTTCGAAGACGGAACAACGCAAGGCGGAGCATGTGAACATCATCCTCCAGGAGAACGTTTCCGCGGAGTACAACTACTGGAACGATGTCCGGCTCGTCCACACGGCCCTCCCGGAGATCGACCTGGACGACATCGATGTCAGCGTGAAGTTCTTTGGCAAGCGGCTCGGAGCGCCCCTGATCATCTCCTCCATGACGGGCGGCTTCGGGATGGGGAAGGAGATCAACGCGAACCTCGCGAAGGGCGCCGCGGAGGTCGGCGTCGCGATGGGCGTCGGCTCGCAGCGCGCGGCTCTGGAGAAACCGGACCTCGCGCCGACGTATGCGGTCGTGAAGGACTACGATGTCCCGCTCGTCTTTGCGAATCTTGGGGCGCCCCAGCTCGTGCCGCAGGCCGGCAAGCGAGCGTACGGCGTGGCGGACGCGAAGAAGGCGGTCGACATGATCGATGCGGACGCGCTGATCGTCCACCTGAATTTCCTCCAAGAGGTCGTCCAGCCCGAGGGAGACCGGCGGGCGAAAGGATGCCTCGCGGCGATCAAAGCGCTCGCGTCGCGGTTCCCGGTCATGGCGAAGGAGACGGGCGCTGGGATTTCGCGCGACGTCGCCCAGAAGCTCAAAGCGGCCGGCGCGAAGGCGATTGACGTGGGCGGGCTCGGGGGAACCTCGTTCTCCGCGGTCGAGCACTACCGCGCGAGGAAGGAGGCCGCGACCCTGAAAGAGCGCCTCGGCGCAACGTTCTGGAACTGGGGGATCCCGACCCCCGCCTCGATTCTGTTGGCCGATGTCGGCCTGCCGCTCGTCGCCACGGGCGGCGTGCGGAGCGGACTCGATGTCGCCCGAGGAATCGCCCTCGGCGCCACGATGGCAGGTATGGCGAAGCCGATGCTCGAAGCCGCGAAGGTCTCCGCGGACGCGGTGGCGGCGGAACTCCGCGCCGTCGTCGAGGAACTCAAGGCCGCGATGTTCTTGACCGGATCTCGATCGATCGAGGAGCTCCAGGATCGTCCGGTCATCGTCAGCCCTCCGACCGCGAGTTGGCTCGAGGCCGGAGAGACGTGAGCGCATGGCGACGGTCGAATCGCAGGGCGCGGAGCCGCGAGTCGAACCGCTCCTGAAACCGTACCGCGACGCATCGAACGCGGCGATCCTCTCGGTCTGGGAGGAATTCGCGGCGGAGCATCCGGTTGGAGCGTTCCCTTCCTCGAAGACGATGCGCCTGAACGCGCGACTGTTTACGGAAGGAAAGCGGTACCGATACGCCCTCGCACTCGCGGGATTCCGGCTCCTGACCGGCGAGCGGCCACCTCGCGGCTTGGAACGGGCCGCGACATGGCTCGAGTGGTACCACCTGTATACGCTGTTCCTGGACGACATCATGGACGAGGACGTCCGGCGGCGCACGTTGCCGAGCGCGTGGTCGGCCGACGCGAAGCTGTACCGCGGAGCGGATGCGAATCGCCCCGCGGTCGTCTTCCGGACCCGGCGCCACCGCTACGGGGCGTCCCAGGCGATCCTTGACGCCCTCCGAATCCGGTCTCTCGCGGAACGGGCGATCGAGGGGTCGGACCTAGATCCCGCGGTCCGACTCGAGCTCCTATCGGAGCTAACCGACGTGGACCTCGTCGTGAGCGACGGCCAGGGGCTCGACATCGATTTCGAGCGGGCGACCCAAATCCCGGAGGCGGAATACGTCCGAATGAGCGAGGCGAAGACGGCCCGCCTGTACCTCGGCGCGGCGGCGACGGCTGCGATCACCGCCCGTGCGACCCCGGAGGACCGCACCGCGCTCGAGGCATATGGGCGACACTTCGCGATCGCGTTCCAAGACCGTGACGACCTGCTCGGCGCCGGGATCGTTCCCTCCGAGATCGGCGGCTCCGCGGAAGGAGACATCCGACAGGGGAAACGGACCCGACTGTACGTCGTCGCCTTGCAAACCCTCCCTTCGCGCGACCGGGCCGCGTTCCTACGGGCGTACGGCCGGGGTCCTCGGTCGACGAAGACGGACGTTCGGAGGGTCCGGGAACTCCTCCGATCCCGCGCACTGCCGGAGATGGAGAAGCGGATCGCCGCGAATCTCCTCGAGGCGAGACGGGCCCTCGACCGGTTGCCCAGAAAAGATCCGGATGCTCGGGAGCTCCTCGAAGCCCTGCTCGACGCGCAGCGGAACCGGGTTCGCTAGTCTTCGAGCCCGCGGGCCGTGATCCGAAACGAGGCTCGCCCCCCTTCTTCCCGGTGGCGATGCTTCACGAGGACCGCGGAGCGCGTGCTCATGCCCGTCCGTTCGAACCGGACGATCGTCTTCGCGTTGTGGCTGAGCATGTGGCCTCCGAGGGGCATGTACGCGCCCGTGTCGAGGTCCGTGTAGACCTGCGACGTGACCACCACGGGGATGCCGCGCTGCCTCGAAACCCTCAGGAGCTTCGCGATCTGACGCGTGAGGCCGTACCGTTCGTCCCGCCGCGCCTCGTCCCGCATCGTGAGCCGGTAGTGCATCGTAATGCTGTCGATCACGATGAGACCGACCTCCGGATTGGCGTCCGCGAGCTTCACCGCCTTCTCGATCAGTTTCTCCTGCTCCTCGAAACTGTACGGCTCCGAGAACAGGATGTTCTTGGCGACGAGGTCGAAGTCGTCCCCGCAGATTTGCCGGAGTCGTTCGAGGGACACGCCCTCCGTGTCGATGTAAATCGCCTTGCGGCCCGCGCGCACGACATTGCGCGCGAGTTGCAGGCAGAAGTTCGTCTTCCCGCTCCCGGCCTCCCCGTGAAGGAGGGTGATGCACCCCTCCTCGACTCCCCCGCCCAGGAGGTCGTCCAGGGCCCGACAGCCCAGGGCCACCTTCATTCGGTCGGACAAAGTCGTGGCGCCCTTTAATCCTTCGAGGCCGCCGGGAGGCCAGACAGGAATACGTCTTCCCGGGTCCAGACGACGACCGCCTGCGACGTCCCACGGACGGGAGCAGGCTGGACGGGTCTCGCGGCTCCGGACTCCGGGTGGACCGCCACGACTTGGCCGGAGTCGAGCCGCTCGATTTTCGCTTCGAACCGATCCGCCTCCACCCGACTCGCGCTCCGGACGTCTTTCGGCTTGAATCGTCGCGACTCGCCCGTCGCCAGGTTTCGCAGCACGACGAAGGGCCGCACGGATGTGACCTCTGCGAGGGCACCCTTGTATCGCACGACATCGCCGACGTGGAACGGGCCCAGCCGAACGAGGGACGTGACCCGGTAAACCTCCCGACCCTGTTTCTGTCCGTACAACTTCGGAGATGAGGACACGGTCCCCCCGAACGATTCCGAGAGATCCCGGGCGAGCGCCTTGCCGAGGGCGTTCGCACTGACGTAGAAGTCGAGGCCGCCGTGGACCTCCTCGATGCGCGACACAAACGAGTCGGTGTCTCCCGCCCGATCGACCCGCGCGGTGACGAACGTCCGCACGGCGCGCACTTCGGCCGGCGTGAGTTCGCGGCCGTCCCCGCGCACTTGCAGCACGCCTTCGTAGTAACGGCTCCGCTGCTTTTGGCACGGGTCACAGAGGGACGGTTTGATCCGCACGCGCACTCGGAAATCCTGGACGGACTGGAGGTCCTCGAACCGGCCGAGCGCTTTGACCGTTAGCGCGAGATTGTTGGGATCCTCCTCCCGAGCCACCTGCGTGAAGCTCACGCGTTCCCACGGCGGAAGGACCGGGACGGCTTCCCGGAGCAGCGCCGTCAGGGCGAGTTCGCGGTCGACCTTGGACCAGCCGGATCCCACCCGAAAGGAACCGCAGGAGGTGCAACGTTCGAGATCGAGGAGATCGGGAGGCCTCAGGACCGGGTGCCTCTTCGGAAAGCAGCGAGCGCAAAGCCCCTGATAGGTCGGCCCTTCGGCTCCGCACTCGACACAGAACATCTCGATCGCGTTCGAACGGCGCCGCGCTACTTAAGAACTGGCAGGCCGACCTCGGGCCCGATAGCACAAGGGAAGGCCATAAGTATCCGGCGGCACGTCGGCTCCCGTCGATGGCGAAGGCGAAGCCTCGCTCGTGGTGGCGGATGCGGCAGATCCGCCACCGGGACGCCGTCGTCCTCTCGGTCCTTGCCGCTTCGTTCCTCCTCGCGGGCGAGCTCGCGAACCAGGACATTCAGTTCGTGTACGAGAATTACATCGTTCGATCGGGCGCCCTGGGCAATGTGGGCCTTCTCCTCCTGGTCGTCGGCCTCATCGTCCTCGGCTTCACCACGTACTTCGGCGGCGTCTTCGTCCTCCTTGGCGGCCTCCACTTTTCCTGGGGACGCGTGAGTCGGGGACGCTTCCTGACGTCGCTCGGAATCGGGGTCAGTCTCCTCGGCTTGGTCAGTCGAATCGCGCGCTCCGTGCTGACCACGGGAACGGCCCTGACCGAAGTGGTCCCGCTGACGACGTCGTTAACGGGACTGGGCATCCTCTTCGGCGTTGCGAGCTACACGCTCATGGGGCGGTACGCCCTCATGTTGAAGAAACACGCCAAGCGGGTCTGGCGGCGCTGGAGAAAGACGGAGGCTCCCGCTCGCGCGACCGCCCGCGCCCCCACGACTACGTCATCAGGACGAACTGCGCGTGGGGCACGCCGTTGATCCAGAGGATTCCGTCGTCGGACACGAACCCCGCGCGTTTCGCCGCCTCGATGGTCTGCTTCCCGACAAAGTTCCCGATCGTCGCGAGCTGGAGACGGGAGGCGAAAACCTCCTCGGAGACGACGTCCCCCTCGTAGAACTTGCCCACCTCGATCTTGAACTTCCCTTCGCGGAACGTTTTGCCGATCAGCTCCGCGTCTGCTGCGGCGACGAGAGTCTCTTTCCCCTGGTGATAGACCTTCATCCGGATGGGCATCGGCGGGGTCGCGCTCACAAGCGTTCGACGAGCTTATATTTGTTTTTCGCGGGGCTGTAAATCTCGCCTTCCTGGGCCCACCGCTTGAGCCACGCGTCGACCTTCGCAGGCGGGATGCCTCGTTCCTGAGCGAGTCGCACGATGTCCTCGTAGTCCGCGACGCCCTCGGGGCCGGCGAGCTCGCTGATGATGTCGCGGATCGAGATGATCTGCTCGCGTTGTGATTGGCTGATCCCCGTCTGGATGATGTCGATGTCGAAGCGGCCTTCTTCCCCTGCGACCTTGCCCATCCAGTACTCGACAATGCGCACGGCCCGCTCCGCGTCGTCCGCGGTGACGGCCTCGCTTAAACGGAGACGCGCGCCCGCTTCGGAGAGGCGGATGATGGCCTCAAGCTGACGTGGCGTGATGGGGACGCTGGAGCCTGCGGCTTCTCCAGTCCTCCGAATGTCGAGGTATTTCTTCTCGATAATTCCCATCGCATCCTCCGTCATCACCGGGTAGATGCGCTTCGCGTAGGCCACGAACTTTCGTAGGAACTCCGGACTGAAGTAGGGCGTGTAGGGCTCCTCGAGGCCCTGCGTCTCTTCAGTGGCCGCACCCGTTTCTCGGCGACGTGCGATTTCGCCGACCCGATGTCCTTTGAGGATGTGCTCGGCGAGCTCGCGGTCCCGTTCGGCCTGAGGGCGATCGATCATGGAGAAGATGATGTCGAATCTCGACAACAGTGCGGGCGGCAAATCGATTTGTTCGGAGATGTACTTGTGTTCGTCGAACCGCCCGAACTTCGGATTTGCCGCGGCAAGCACCGCGCACCGTGATTGCAGGACCGCGGTGATGCCAGCCTTCGCCACGCTGATTCGCTGCTGCTCCATCGCTTCATGAATCGCCGAACGGTCTTGCGGATTCATCTTCTCGATTTCGTCGATGCAATTGTGGACGACCGCACCGTCACAAAGGAAGTCATCGTGACCCGGAACCCGGAGATCGTAGACGTATCCGTCATGGTGTTCGACGCGCACCTCAGCGATTCGATCCAGCGCGTAGTCGGCACCCGTCAGGGATTGAAGGCGGAGGTAGTCGCGAGCGGAAATGTACGGTCGGATGGCTTCCGTGAGCCGACTCACGGCGCGCTTGAACGGTCTCCGGTTGCCGTTCGAGAGGTCGTGCAGGGTGCTCCAGAGGCCTTTCTCCAGCAGTCTCCAAGGACGCGGTCGAGCGTTCCGCAGGATTTCCATCGTGGGCCTTGAGGGCATTTCTTCGTGGTCTGCGGAAATCAGCCTCCGGGCCGCCGGGATGGGCTTCCACTTCGCGCAATACGGCGAAATCGCCTCCAGAAGCCTCTTCGCGTCCCGACGCGAGGTTATTTGGACATATAGGACGCCTATCGCCTCTCGAATGCGTGCGAACACGTCGAAGCGTCGAAGCGCATACAGGAGGCGTTGGTTCGCGCGTAGACTGGGCGAGAACATGATGCTGAGATCGACCGAGTCGTAGCTTCCGGCGTGAGGCCTTGAGTTCTTGATGGAAACGCATCCATCCGCGTCGACGAGACCGGCAACGAACCCACGGACGGATGTGTCGTCCAGTCTGAGGAGATTCGCAAGATCGTCTTGGGTGAGCCAACCGTACAGGAAGGCCAACACGTTGGACCCGCGGTGCATGTGGACGCAAGAGCTCCGGGTGGGTTCGTCGCGAATCATCGAGGTCATTTCCCGAACATGCATCCCCCATGGCCGCGAGGAGACCGTGTCGGTCATTTCCAAGATTCGACGGATGTATTGCGAGTGAACCAGCGACTGAAAGATGCTGATGCTTGAGCGGCGATCGCTCGATGAGACGTGCCCGTCTCCGCAAATGAAACCCAGCAGGTACGCAAGTTCCGGAGTAATTCTGCTCACGCGCAAGCGCTCTGTCGATCGGGAACGGCCAAAGGCGAACGGACGCTCCTTCCAAGTTTCATACAACCCTAAGTCTCCGAGAAGGCGCCTAAAGGCGGAGACTTGAATTGCACTCCTGCCGGAGAATGCATCGCGGCTCAAGCCGTATGCGCGGTTGGCCTCCGCAAGCGTGGCGAACTTTTCGTGAAGCTTCGCCCGCAATTCCTCCTTCTCGTCGCGGGTTGGCTGGACGATCCAATCGTCCGGCACGATGTCAAGGATGTAAACCGACGTTCGGTGCGGTGGCAATCTCTGAACCGCAACGAGGCGAGCATTCGGCCGTAGGTCCTGGATTGATTTCCATTCGAAAGTCTCTCCATCGAGCACTATGTGATCGGGTGTCAGCCGAAGCTCGAAACCAGACGAAAGTTTCACCCGAGCAATTGAACCTCGATATCTGCGCCGGATAACGGATGCGATCACGCTCTGAGATACGCAAGCCCTGGTTGGGTCGAAGCTGACAGTATTCGCCGCGACGGGTGCGACCTCGATTTCCCGTCCTCCCGCGATAGCTCGGACCGCTTGTGTTTCATCAAAAAGACCCGAGACGTTTCGGGGCACGCCGTCGATCAGTACTTCGGCCTGCGGATGCAGGCACGCCAGTCCGAGATCAGCGAGGACGAGAGCACCCGCCTCGAGCGTCCAACGTCCTTCTCCGAATTCATCGCGAACGGCACTAGCGGTGAGGCCGGCCGCGGTTGAAGACTTGCCCGTTGCATAAATCCCCCGCGGGGACAGCCGACTCATATACGAGAGTAACTCGCTCTTTCCGACTCCAGGGTCTCCGACCATGAGCACATGAATGTCCCCTCGAATTCGCCGTCCGTCCGGCATCGTCTTAGGGACGCCGCTGAACAGCTGGAGGGCGAGCGCTTCCTTTTCGACGTGCATGCCGTACATCGAAGGAGCGATCGAAGCCGTGATCATCCGGAAAATGTCGGGACTCGAGCCCGCCTCGCGGATGAGTCGTGCGTCCTCCTCGGTCACCTCGATCTCTTCGAACTCGACCTGCTCCTTCTCGACGGAGTTGACGTCCATGAAGATGTCGAATAGCGTCGACTTCGATCCCGGGCGTCCCTTCTGAACGCTCCGCAGAATCCCGCTCATCACGATCCGCTCCCCTGGTGTGATGTGGCCGGTGAGATCGTCCTCGACGTACAACGTCAGGCGCTGCGGCTCCTGCCCGCCGCGCAGGCCTTCCGGCGACTCTTGAATCTCGAGCTTCTGCGTGTCGAGATAGAGGGAGGTCTCCGTGAGGAGCTTGAACTTCGTCGCACTCGCGGATCGCTTGCAGCCGCCCTGTTCCTCGTAGCACTCGAGCGGTTCGCGGAAGTTCTGTCCATCTTGGGGTTCCTTGATGATCGTGCTGCACCGGAGGCACTGGAAGAGCGCATCCGTAACCCGCGGACGGACTTCCGTGGACTTGCGGACGAGTCCCTCGACGGCGATATACTGTCCGAGGTGCTTCGCGCGAAGGTCGCGGATTGGAATCCGGCGGTCCCGCGGCAGCGCGCGCACTCGGAGATGGATGAGAGCCGCCTCCTCTCCTGGCGGGACGAGTCTCCGGATCGCCTCCTCCCCGGCATTCAGGACATTCAGTGGGTGCCTCAGAAGGTAGATTGCCATGTCTGTGTCGAATCGGTTCAGCTCGTCGAAGGCGACCGCGAGGCTCCGTTCCTCCGGGTACCGGTCGGCCACCGCGATGATCTTCGAGAGATACCCCATCTCCTCGAAGAATTCCTCCCACTTCGCGATCAACTCATCCTGTGGGAACTCAACGAGCACATCTCTCCCCCGGCTCGGAGGCGGCGCAGCATCGGGAATGGTCATATGGTTTTGAGTCCTCCTTCCACTGGGGCGGGTTGCACGCCTGAGTTTAGCTCGCATCGTTTCCACTGGAACGCCCGCGTGTCGTCGTCGGTCAGGCGCACTGCGAATAACCGCAATCGCGGCACTCTACGCAGCCGTTGATGTGCAACAGCACGGCACCGCATTCGGGACACCCGGGAACGAAACCGCGCTTCACCTGATCGGTCGGCTCGCCGAGCTCCGTCGGAGAGAAGCGCAAAGTCCTTCGCCATTTTCTTCAATACACGGATTCTCCTCTAAAGGAATCGGGGGAGGGGTGGCCGAAAGTGACGCGTCCTTCGAGGAGCGCGAAAGTTCTTGCGGCGGCGCGGTCATCCGTCGCAAGATGGACCTCCCGGAGGAACTCGCGGCCCTCCAGCGCTTCCATGGCCACCTCGGCGTCTACGTGACGCTGGGGCTCCGGATGGGTGCGATTGGGAAGCGCCGGTTCGGGCACTACAAAGGACTTCGGGCCCTCGTGGAGGCCTGCCCGGAACCGCCGATGCGATGTGTGCTCGACGGCGTCCAGTTCTCGAGCGGCTGCACGATGGGCAAGGGGAACATCGCGCTCGAATCCGCCTCGGAGCCCGCCGTCACATTCGAGAAAGAAGGCCGGCGGCTTCGCGTCGCACTGAAGCCCGGGTGGCGGGAGAAAATCGACCGGGAGATGGCCAAGGAGAAAGAGATCGAGCAGTCCGTTTTCTATTACGAGATTCCGGAGTCCGACGTCTTCGAGGTCCACGACGGGTGAGTCACCAGCCTGGGACCGTCCAGGTGACGGCCGCGGCGATGTGGACCCAGTATCCCAGGCCGGTCTGGACGACGCTCGCGTCGGATAGGGCGCGGACATGGTAAGGCCCCGCGGAGTCGAAGCCCAGGACCTGGTCCGCGCCCGTCGTGGCCTTCAGCGTCTGGACCGTGACGCCGGAGGCGAACCCTGGGAGGGCGATCAGGTTCCAGCCCGCACACAGGCGAACCGCGGAGGTCCTGGCTAGGAGGCCGAGGGCCACCGCGAAGTCGGATGCCGTCCCGTTGAGCCAAAAGCCGCGGCCCGTGGGCAGTCGGAACGTCGTCCCATCCGTCGGGAGCGCGGAAGACCACGCGAAGCCGGTCGCGCATGCGTCGTACGACCACGCATCCGCCCATGCCCCGCCGGCCATGAGATCGCCGAAGACGGGATCCGTCAGGGCCACCGGCATCCCGAGGAGGTTCAGCCCCGCGAGGAAGGGGATGCGGACTTTGACCGCGAGGGTCGTCGAGTTCGCGACGTTGTTCGCGGCGTCCACGTTCTCGATTCGATAGTAGTAGTTGGACGCGTCGGCGGCGCGGCCCGGGTCCAGGAACGAGTACCGTGCGCTCCCGTTCTGTGGGATTGCGCCACTCACGTCGAGGTACGGGCCACCGGGCGACGTCGCCCGGAGGATGTGATATGCCGTCGTGCCTCCATAGCGGCCCTGGTCCCACGCCGCGGGCCATCCGACGACGAGGTCCTGAGCTGCGTTGGCTAGCCGGATCGCGTTGGGGGTTGCGATCGCAGGCGGGGCCGTATCGGGACCTGCCGAGATGACGAGGAAGCAGATAGATGCGTAGGGTCCCCAGTTCCCGGCGGCGTCCTCCGCATGGCTCCATGCGCAAGCGACGCCGGGAGGATCTGCGAGGGCCCCCTGCCACACGACACCCTCCACGGTCGCGTCGAACGTTCCGTCGGCCGGTTCCATCGGGAGGCCCGTTCCGGTGTCCCCCGGCGTTGGAGGCGCGGTCTGGAGGAACAGTTCCGCTGCGATGAGGGGGGAGCTACCCCGCGCCCGATCGTCCGCCGTCCCGATGAACGTCGCCGGGAGGGCGGCCCCCGGAGGCTGTGGGTCGACGCGAACGCTTCCCGCCCAGAGGACCGGGCCCTCCGAGTCGCCTCCGGGACGTGCAATCGCGAACGCCGCATCGGTGACGTCGGAGCCGGAGAGCGCCGGTGTTCCATCGTCCTGGGTCGTGATTCGGACGAGATATGGCTCGCCATTCGGGACTCCGCTGACGTTCCAGGTGGATGACCGAGCGGAGCCCGGCACGGTTGCGATCGGGTTCCATGTGGAGCCGCCGTCCCGACTCGAGGCCAACGTGAAGTTCGCGATTGCGACGCCCGCCCCATACGCGGTAGCGGTCCACGTGATCGGAATCGACACACCCGTGAAAATCCCGCCGCTCGGCGACGTGATGTTAACGTCCGGATGGTCGCGGTCCAACCCCGTGGTCGACGTTCCCACGAGCCATCGAAGAGCCGAATCGAGGATCGCCGCCCGGGTCGAACTCGTCGGGTTCAGGTTCGTTGCCGTCGTGTCGATTCCGGTGATTTCGAAAGCGAAGTACGCGAGCCGCGACGGCGTCCCGCCCCACACGCCCTGGCCCGCGGTCCCGTTCGGCGACGAGGAAACCCAGCGGAGCCCGATCGGCTGGCTTTGGGCGCACGACGGCCCTCCCGACGGGCTTTGGACTTTGCCGTCCGTCCAGTCCGTGACGGAAATCCCACCCGCCGGATTCGGGGAGAGCTGGTCGTCCGCGCCGCCATCTCGGTGCGGCGTGTAGACGACGCCGCCCGTGTACGAACCGCTGATCGGGTCGGAGGAAACGCCGATGACCTGGCCGATCGTCAACGGGTCGCAGACGAACGACGCCTTCAGGACCCCATGGAGCCATGCTTGCGTCTCCGGAGTCGCGAAGGGGGATGATGGGTAGCCGAGCGCCCAGCCGGTGTCGTGCGACGAGACAATCAACCGACCCCCTCGATCGAGGTAGGTCTGAATCAACGCTCTTGCAGACGCATTGAACGGCGGGTACTGCTCCAGCCCGACCTGCCAGATGACCGCGCGGCGGCCCTGGAGTACGCTCAGGTTCGGGAGCCCGAGTTCCGCAACGCGCCAGACGGACCACGTCCAACCGTCGCCATGGAGCGCGGCGGCGTACGACGCTTCGCGCTCGGACGGGAACGAACTGCCCCCCACGACGAGGAGGACGTCGCCGAGGGATGCCGTCTGAAATCGGTAGCCCAGACCCGCGTTCGAATCGGTCGTCGCATTGGCGAGCCGGCCGCGCGAGGTAACCGCGAAGTAGTACACCGTATCCGGCGAGAGGTTCGTGAGCGAGATCGCGTGGTCGGTCCGCAGATCCGACGCGTTCGCGGCCGTGGAAAGGGATGCGAGGTTCGTCCCGTACCGGACTTCGGTCGTCGCGGGCTTGTTCGTCGTCCACCGCACGACCGCACTCGTCGCGCCGATTCCGGTCACGTTCACATCGTGAATGGTCGGGCCACCTGCGAGGATTATGGCCTTCGCGGTCGCCAGGTGCGACGGCGAGACATCCTGATACGTCGCGGTGATCGTGTCGCCATCCCGGACTTGGAGCACGCCATCCGGTGTCGGCGTCCCAAATGCGGTGCGGATCGAACCACGCCAAACCTGTCCCGGGATGCCCCCTCCGAGGGTGACGTTCTCCCCGCCGGGCTCGATTCCCGATGCAACGTGAACGACGGCGGATGTCGCGTCCGAATCCTCGACGGCAAGCCGGACCGTGTCTGATTCCGAGTATGCCGGTCGGTCGAGCAGGACCCGGCCATAGGAGCCATCGATGTTGCCGGTCGCAACGAGGGCGAAGGGTTGCGGCCCGACGGGTACGTTCGATGCGATCACGCGGACGGACCAGTCGCCGGCGATCGCGGTCTTCAGGATCACGGCCTCCTCGACGTTCGTCGTGTCGAATGTGCCACCCGTCAGCGACTGACCTTGCGCAAACGGCGCGAAATGGTTGCCGCGATACACCGCCCCGTTCGGGGCCGTGACCTGCAGGTCCAAGTCGTTCACGAGGGCTTTCGCGGCACCGATGGTTCCCGGGTAGTCGTTCCACGTGAGGACGAACTTCACGGGTCCGGGGGTCGCGACGTGGAACGTGTACGTCGCATCGTCTCCGGTCAGGAGGCCCGCGGTCCCGTCAACGACTTGCGTGCGGAACGTGTCTCCTGCGGCGGCAATCGGGAGGACCTTCGACAGAAGGACCCGCCCGAATCCTTGCTCGTTGTTCGGCCACGTATCCGTCAAGGAGCGACGGACGGTCCCGGTGCCGGTGACCTGTTGCCCGGAGGCAATGAGGATCGCGCGCACGAGGGCGGCGCTCGGAGATATCGAGTTCGCGGCGACCGGCGCGCCAGAAGGATACCATCCGTCGGTGAAGTACTGGCGGATGATCGCGGCGGCCGCGGCGGCCGCGGGCGTTGCGTAACTCGTCCCGGCCCAATGCATATCCGCGGCGCCGGCCCCGCTCATCGGATTCCCGTCGGACATCACCGAGTCGCCGTCGAAAATCGTCACGATCGTCGGCTTGATGCGGCCGTCCGTCGTCGGTCCGCGGCTGCTCTGAGGGGCGAGGTCGTTTTGAGCGAGCCCGAGGCCCGTGTCGGGGTTGTAGGCACCGCCGACGGCGACGACGTCCTTCGCCGTCGCCGGCGTGCCGACCGTGGCGGCATTGCTCCCCGCGTTTCCGGCGGCGAACAGGATCGTCATGTCGGGATGGGACCACACGAACGCGTCAACCATCCGCGCCGAAACGTCGTACACGTTCGTGTCGGCGCCCCAGCTGTCGCTGTGGATCCGGACTGGTGCGATCGGATCGTTGTACACGAGCCCCGGCGGGCCGAAGAGGTTTGTGTAGTCCTCCGGAAGGTAGATCAGGTTCTCGCCCCCGAAGGAGGGGCAGATCGCGATGCCCTGAAACCCTCCGACGTCTTGGAGGTAAATCTTCGCGAGGAGCGCGTCCCCGTCGTTCGGAGAGTTGCCAATCCCGTTATCGTTGCCCGCGAGGGTCGAAGCGACCGCGGTCCCATGGCCGTGGTCGCAATCCTTGATCGAGAACGGATCCCACGGTCCGCCGCCGCCGGGCCAGGTCAGCTGGCCGGTGAGGACGCCCATGTCCACGTACCGCACGACCTTCCGGCGGTTCATGTCCGTTGTGTTGTAGATGTCCCCAATCGTGATCGTGGTCGTCGAGTTGCGGAACGAGGCGCCGTCGTAATCGAGGCCCGTGTCGGCCATTCCGATCACTTGGCCGTTTCCATCGAGGCCGTTCGTCCAGTAGCGGTAGAGGTTCGAACTGTTCGTCTGAATGACCCAGTCCGTCTCGGCGTTCCACGTATGGACGGCTTCGACCGGATCGATGAACTCGACGGAGGGTTGGTCCGCGAGGGACGCGACGAGGTTGGCGGGGATCCTCGCTCGGACCCATTGGAAGTCTCCGCTCCCGAACGTGCCGACGATCATGGGCCCACGATTGCTCCCGGACAGCGCCGGGATTCCGGCGTGCCCGAGCCAAGCTTCGACGGTTTCCGGATATGCTCCGGGGAACACGATGATGCGGGCGTCAACGAGGCCCTGCGTTGCCGTGCCCGGTCGAACCTTCCATCCAGCCTCGTATGGCCCCACCCAGTTCACGGAGGGCATGGAGGACGCGCCGTCAAGGTCGGCGGGTCGACCTCGGACGATGAAAGCATCTTGCGGGAGATATCGCAGCACGTCCATCCCGCGGGACTCGAGATCGGTTTTCCACTCCGCCTTGATGGGGACCCGGAAGTGGACGATGCCGACGGCCATCCCTCGGTCGTCGACGGACCAGGGGGCGGGCGGCCGGGACGCCAGCATTGCCACGTCGACGGGACCGCCCGCGAGTTCCAAGTCGGATGGGCTTTGGAGCGGCTCGGCGTAATGGCCGGCAGCTCGGAGGGCGGATAGGATTCCGGCGCCACCGCGCGCGACCGCGAACGATCCGTACGACTCGAGGATTTGAGCGCCGGTCGCGATGATCTCGGGGGGAGCCGCGTCCGTCCGGAACGTCACTAGGAGGCCGCCGGGCGTTCCGCCGACCGCCGAGGGCTCCGGTCCGGTCGACGGCATCTGCACGATGACGAGGAGTGCCAGAACGAAAGTCGCCAAGACACGGAAGATGAGAAAGGCCGTGTGGCGGTGCCTCCTTCGAGAAGCGGAGGCGGAAACCTTCGCCTCGGAACCGCAGGATGCGGCGCCACGCACATTAGGCTTTTGGCCCAAAGAGCGGAGTCGGGATAGCGTAAGGACCCGCGCTATTCCGCGATGATTCGCGTCACTTGGAGGACCCCGTTCTGGAAGATGAGCGTGTAGTAGTTCGGGGAGTGATCCGTCCCGCGTAACTTCACACATCGAATCCGCCGTTGGATGTTCGCGTCGTCCACGCGCTCCATCTTCGTGTGGATAATCCCGTCGCACAGGTACTCCTCGCCATTCTTCCCAAAGTCCTCGCTCCCGGGTTTCATCTCGCTGATGAGGAAGGTCGTGGCCTTGAGATCCCGGATCCACTCGAATAGCAGGAACAGTTCCTCACGAGGATTCTCGAACCGGGCCATGACCTCGAGGACGGGCAGGGAGTCGACGACGAGGATTTCGTAATTCAACGTGCGTTTTAGGTTTGTCGCGTACATCTTGAAGATCTCGAGCCAGGTGCGGTCCGTGATCCCGTCCAAGTTGCGACGAATCATCCCGAGATCGACGATGCTGACCTTGTTCTCGACATCCCGCGGGCTCAAGCTCATCTGTTCGAGGTGGCGCGTCAAGTTGTCGCGGCCCTGCTCGAGCGAGATGTAGGTCCCTGGCCTTCCGTCCCGCAGGGCGTTCTGATAGATCATGTTGAAAGCAATCGTGGATTTCATCGTCCCCGGTTCTCCCGCGAGGAGCACGATGTGCCCTTCGGGGATGCCTCCGTCCATTTTCTCGTCAAAACCGTGGATGAACGTCCGGATGCGGTGTCCCTGGCCCATTGTGACGCATTCGATGTTGGACGGAGCGCGTATAACCGTTCCGAGGCCGTTATCAGCGCGTGAAGGCGTCCGCCTCCAGGAGAAAGCAAAAAAGAAAGGGGGAGTAATCGCGAACTCTCATGCGACTGCGGGCCGGGCATATGATGATTTTTGCACTCGGTCTGTGAGCAATGCTTCGGCTGGAAACGTTTATTTGTTATCCGGTTTGTTACCAGGTCGGTCGGGTGGGAGCGCCGGTGTTTGTCCCTGGGAGGAACCTCAAGGACCTCGTGGTCGCGTACCTCCGTGAGCAGGAGCGGTCGATCAGCTCCCTGACGAAGCGGCTGAAACAGGACGGCTACAACTTCCATCGGTTGTTCGTCACGGGATACCTGAAGGCACTCGCCGACGCCGGGATCCTCCGAGAGAAAGACATCCCACCATCGAAGGTGTACAGCACCTCCGCGCATCGGGACCTGAACCTGTACGAACTCGTCGGGGCCCGCTGTCGGGAGGCGACGGGGGACGAGTCCGATCAAGTGCGCCTCGCGGTCGGCGTCCTCCAGAAGCTGTTTCGGCGCCCCATCTTCTTGAAAGAACTGCGAGAATGCGGATTCGCGGGGGCGGTCGATGCGCCGCTCGCCCCGCGCGAGGAACGCGACGAGGTCCGCCGGGGCCTGGTCAAGCTCGGTCTGCCGCTGCCAACGAACGAGCCCGCGTACGCGATCCAAGAGCGGCGCAACGAAATCCGGGACGAGATTCTGTCCGACCTGATCGTCAAGCGGTTCGGGATGGGGGCGCTCGTCCTGGAGACGAAACAGACGAGGCTCACGGAGCGGTGAAGGGAGCTAGGCCATCGAGGTGGATGCTCAGCTCCGACGCCGGGTGACCCGGACGCTTCCTCGGTCCCGCACCCCCGCGAGCGTTGGTAGTCCGCGGTGAGGCTGCTCACTTCCGTGCCTGACCCGTTCCCCACGATCGGGGCGGGAACCGCCGCTCTCCAGCTGCGTTCCCCGTCGCCTCCAGCCCCGCGGGACAGGGCCTCAACGTCGGCATCCGGACCAGCGCCAGACTGGGAGCACCGCCCCCGACTGTCACCGCCCCATGAGGACGATTTGGGTCTATAAGGGGACGCCCAACCCCCCGGTCAAGCCTAGCGGCGTTCTCAACCGAGGCATCGTATTTAATCCTTCGTGGGTGGCGGATCCCCGAGCAAAACGATTAAGCCGCGAAAGTCCAATCCTCGCCGAGGCGGGGAGAGGAGAGCTTGAGGTCACTCGCGTTTCTGTTAGTCGGGATTGTCGTCGCGTCGGCTCTGGCGGTATGGGCGCCTTCGATCGCTTCGGGCACTTCGTCCTCCCTCCCGGGCGCGACCGGGGCGAGCCCGGCTCCGACTTCGATCAATCCGTTCATCCCGAACATCGACATCATCGACCACTCGACGCCGTACGCGTGGCAGGTCGAGCCGACGATGCAAATCAACAAGAGCGGCGCGGTTTTTGTCGGCTGGAAGGAGACGAACGGGCCTGATGCCGCCGGCTATCGGGTGGGCGCCTCGTACTCGACGGACCAAGGCCAGACCTGGGCTCCGAACATCCTGATGAATCGGACGCATCCGAATGACAATTGCCGCGATTCCGATCCCTGGATGGCGATGGACCCCACGGATCGCCTCCATTTCGGATATCTGGAATACGACCCGAACGGCGGGAGCTCGCCGCCGTGCAACTCCGGCCTCGATGTGTCGAACACGACCACAGGGAACAACTGGGGGAGCGTGCACTACATCCAAGGGCACGGTGGCCTCGTCGACAAAGACTCCATCGGCTTCGATTCTCAAGGACGGCTCTACGCCGCATGGGACGAGGGCAACGTCCTGGCCGTGACGTGGAGTGATGACGACGGCGGCCACTGGGCGCCGATCATTAACCCGGGCAGCCAGGGGAGTGTCCTCGGCACGATCATTGCGGCCGGGGCCAACGGAACCGTCTATCTCACGTGGTGGAATTTCGGTTCGAGCAACATCCTGTTCGAATCCTCCTCGGACCGCGGCAAGACCTGGAGTCCGATCGTCCGTGTGAACGACCGGGATGGGTCCGCATCGGGCGGCTTCCCGCAATATCCGCTCCCCGCGATGAACGTCGACCCGAAGTCCGGCGCGATCTACGTCTCGTGGGCCGATAGCCGGAACGGCGATCCGGACATCTACTTCGCGAATTCCACGGACGGCGGCAAGACCTGGGGAACGAACCATCGGACCAACGACAACACGGACAACTCCCAACAATACATGGTGGACCTGGCGGTTGACGGGGCGGGCACGGTGCACGCCGCCTGGGAGGACCGGCGCACCGGCAACTGGAACATCTTCTACTCGAACTCCACGGACGGCGGCCGGACGTGGTCCAAGAATGTTCGCGTCACATCCGCGGAAACCCCGGGTTCGTACGATCGCCCCGGAGACTACTTCGCGATCGAGGCCGGGCCGAACAACTACATCTACGTCGTCTGGACGGACGGTCGCGGCGACGACTTCGATATCTATTACGCACGGAGCCCCGGATTTCCAGTCGCGGCTGTCACCGTTGCGACGGATCCCTCCCGTCTTCCCGTGACAATCGACGGCGTGACAAAAGTGAGTCCGGTGATGTACAACTGGACCATCGGGTCGAGCCACGCGATAAACGTCTCCCAGACGATTGGCACGGGGACCATGGGCTCTCGGTACAACTGGACATCCTGGAGCGACGGCGGAGCCATCGCTCACGAGATCATTGCCAATGCGGACCTGACTCTGACCGCTCGCTTCGTGAAGCAGCATCAAGTCTCCATCGGCGCGAGCCCAGGGAACCGGACGGTATTGGTCGACAACGTGTCGATCGCCGCTCGGACGATGTTCTGGTGGGACGACGGCGTGCCCCATTGGCTGGAGGCGCCTCCGCAGCCGGACGACACGCCGGATGCCCGGTACGAATGGCAGTCGTGGAGCGACGGACTGGCGAGGGCGCACTCCGTCGTCGCGAGGGCTCCTCTCTCTCTGACCGCGACGTTCGTCCGCGAGGCGACCCTTCGGATTACAACCTCATCGGAGGGAATTCACTTCTTCGTCGACGACGTCGAGTATTCCTCTTCGCAGACCTTCTGGTTCGAGCTGGGGTCCAGCCACTTCGTATTCGCTCCCCCATCGCAATCGGCCCCCGGAGCTCGTTACACGTTTGTGAATTGGAGCGACGGCGGCTCCTTCGGCCACCCGATTCAGTTTTCAGGCGCGATGAGCTTGGAGGCGAGTTTCCGCGCCGAGTTTTACCTGACGGTCACGACCCCCTTCGGAGAGGCAAGCGGGGGCGGCTGGTACGATGACGGCACGATCGCGTTCGCGAGTCTGAGCCGCACCCCGGTTCCCGGGGCGACGGGTGTCCGGTACGCGTTTGTGGGTTGGACGGGGGATGCGAGCGGCGCCGGGGTCGTGTCGTCCGGCATCCTGATGGACGGCCCGAAGGCGGCGACCGCGGATTGGTCGACCGAGTACCAGGTCACGGTCGTGAGCGACGTCGGGACAATCGAAGGAAGCGGATGGTATGCCGCGGGGGCCACCGTGACGCTCCAAGCGCCGGCTCAGGTCACGCAGGGAGGGACGACCTACGACTTTGCAGGATGGACGGGCGACGCGATGTCCGAGCAACCCACGCTGACACTGACCGTCCACAGTCCGATGACGGTCCACGCCACCTACACGGCGACGACGGGGCCGCTCGGCGTGTCAACCGCCGGCTGGGGGCTGCTGGTCGTCGTGATCATCGCCGTCGCTCTGCTGGTGCCGATCCTGCTGCGGCGTCGGAGGAAGGGCCGGGACGAGGGATGACGCGGCGGCTTCGCGTCGCGCCGCCTTCGTCTTCTGGTACCTTCCGTACGTCGAGAGCATGAGCACGCTGCCGACGAAGAACGCGCCGGCGGAGCACACGAGCCGCCACGACTCCAAGTTCCCGACGGGCGTGTTCCCAAGCAGGGCGGTGCGATAGAAGTTGATCGAAGTGACGATGATGAACAGCCCGATCGCCATCGGCGCCCATACGCCGAGGATCGATCGGACCCGCTCGATGTTCATCGGCTCATCAGACGGATGATTGCTTCCGCGGGCTCGCCGTCGGCATCCTCGAGGGCCTTACGAGCTTCTGCCTCTGAGACGCCGGTCTTCTCCGCGACGAGCTTGACGTCCTCCTCGGGAATCGTCGGGCCTTTGTTGGCTTCCGCCTTCTTGGCGTCTCTCCGGTCACGGACGATCGGCTCGCCGACGACGGTCCAGATCTTCTGTCCCTGGGCGGTCATCGCGGTCACGTTCGCGTCCCGGATTACATATTCCTTAGTCGCGGTGCGGATGACGACCTCCTCGACCCCCTCGAGCTCTTCCTGCTCGATGCCCATCCGCTTCATGGCCTGGCGCATCTGCCGCGGGTTCACACGTCCGCCCGGGATCATCGCATCACAGGGGAAAGGATGGTCGCGACTCGGATAAAGGTTCTGCGCGTTCGACCTCTCCGTCATATGTTTAAATAGCTCAGGTCGCATCAAATTCGTCGTGCGCGTCGCGGTCGTATTCAAGGATCGATGTCAGCCCAAGCGCTGTCATCTCGAATGTATCGCTTTCTGCCCGCCTCAGCGGACGGGCACTGAAGTGATATGGATTGATCCGGAGACGACGAAGGCCGCGATTAGCGAGGAGACGTGCATTTCTTGCGGCATCTGTCTGCCGGCGGGGGTGCCCATCTCGACCGATTCCGGGGTTGTCCCCATCGACAAGATAACCGTCGGCACCCGAGCGCTCACGCACCATGGACGCTACCGAGTCGTCACGAGTGTCCAGATACGGATCTACGACGGACCGTTGTATCGCATCCGGGTCACTGGCCAACCTGACCCGCTCGAGGTCACCGAGGAGCATCCAATTCTTGCTGTCATTCGACGGCCAATCAAAGGAGGACGAAGACTCGAAAAAGCTACCGGAGTCCTTCGTTGGGTTCGGCCAATCGAGCTAAAGGCCGGCGATTATCTCGTTAAGCCAAGGATTCACGAGACGGCGTCGCAGGACTCATGGGATGTCCCGATTCCCATGGTGCTCAGCCGCGGTAGCCATCCGCAGTGGTCGGAGCAGTTGATTTCCCTACCGTTGACGCCGGATCTGGGAAGATTGATAGGATACTATTTGTCCGAAGGTTCCGCTGATGATCGTCGCCTCGTGTTTTCCTTTCACGAGAAGGAGCAGAACTATCGAAATGATGTGCGCCGCATTATCCACCGGGGCTTCGGCCTTCGAGGGTACGAAACAAAGAATACCGGTCTAGGCCGGAACGTTCGATACGATTCTGCGGTGCTGGCCCGCGTTTTCGGCTCTCTCGGGAGAAAGTGCGACCAGAAGCATGTTCCCCCGGCGTTCATGACGGCGTCAAAGACGGTTCGCGAGGAGGTAGTTCGTGGGTTGTGGAGGGGCGACGGTCATAGGGAGTTCCATCGCAATTACTTCGGTATCGTCACGACGTCTCCCCATCTGGCGTATCAGGTACAAGAGATTCTGGGCGGACTCGGGATTGCTGCAAGTGTCACGTCGAGTTCCCCCTCCGGAAAGCGGCGCGCGTACGAACTTCGCGTGACCGCGCAATTTTCGCAACAGATGGCTACGTTGCTGCAAGTGGAATTCTCGGACACCCGCAATCGAAAGGCCAGTCATTTTCTCGTGGATGACGATTTTGTTTATGCCTCAATCCGCAGCATTGAGGTTCGCAGAGTCGAAGGCCTACAGGTTTTCAATCTCGAGGTGGAGGACGACCAGACCTATACCGCGGCTGGACAGGTCGTCCATAACTGCGTCAAGAAATGTCCGTTCGATGCAATTCGTATCATCGGTCTTCCGGAGGCGCTGAAGGAAGATCTCGTACACCAATATGGAAAGAACGCCTTTCGTCTCTTCCGTCTCCCGGTCCCCAAGCAGGGCGAGGTCATCGGCCTGCTCGGGCCGAACGGAATCGGCAAGACCACGTGTGTGGGCCTCCTGAGTGGCGAGCTCGCGCCAAATCTCGGCCACTACCGCCGAAAGAAAGCCTACTGGGACGAAGTGCTCGACTATTTCTCAGGAACGGAGCTCCACGATTACCTCGCGAGAATCGCGTCGAAGAAGCTCACGACGGCCATCAAGCCGCAGTACGTTGACAAACTGAGCAAGATTTACACCGGACGCGTCCGCGATCTTCTGACGAAGATCGACAAGCGAGATCGACTCGCGGAGCTGACTGTGTCCCTCGACCTCGCATCGTTCCTCGATCGCGATATCGCCCAGCTCTCGGGCGGGGAACTCCAACGTATGGCCATCGCCGCGACGATGTTGAAAGACGCGGACATCTACTTCTTCGATGAGCCGTCGTCCTACCTGGACATCTATCAACGACTCCAGGTCGCGAAAGTCATACAGTCCCTGTCGAAGGAGAAGTACGTCGTCGTTGTGGAGCACGACCTGGCCGTCCTTGATTTCCTCGCGGACACGGTCTTCCTGATGTACGGCGAGGAAGGCGCATACGGGATCATCGCACAGCCGCGGCCGGTCCGCACCGCGATCAACGTGTACCTCGGCGGCTACCTGAAGGAGGAGAACATCCGCTTCCGGGATCGCGAGATCCGCTTCGACACCCGCCCGCCCCGAGGCGACTGGAAGGCCGAGACGCTCGTCACGTTCGGTGAACTCACGAAGCGGTTCGAGGACTTCGAGCTCGCCGTCCATCCGGGCCGTCTCCGGAAAGGCGAGGTCGTCGGCGTCGTCGGACCCAACGCCACAGGCAAGACGACGTTCGTGAAGATGCTCGCGGGCCAGGAGACCCCAACGTCGGGTGCCGTGGAGGGACAGTGGCAGGTCTCGTACAAGCCGCAATACCTGGAGGCCGTGTACGAGGGCACCGTTGGCGAATTGCTTCGCAACACCGTCGGGAAAAAGGCCGACACCGGTTATTTCGAGACCGAGATCCTGCAGCCGCTCAAAGTGAAAGGGATGCTCGAGCGCGACGTCTCGACCTTGTCCGGTGGCGAACTGCAGCGCGTTGCCATCGCCCTGTGCCTCGGCCGGGATGCGGACATCTACCTGATCGACGAGCCGTCCGCGTATCTCGATTCGAACCAGCGGATGGAGGCGGCGCGGACGATCCGGCGTGTCATGGAGAAAGAAGCCCGGACCGGACTCATCGTGGATCACGACGTGTACTTCATCGACATGGTGTCGGACAGCATCATGGTCTTCTCCGGTGACCCGGGCCGTACGGGGGTCGGTGAAGGGCCGTTCCCGATGCGGGACGGGATGAACCGATTCCTGAAAATGGTCGGCATCACGTTCCGGCGGGACGCGGACACGAACCGCCCGCGGATCAACAAGCTCGACTCCCGCCTAGATCGGGAACAGAAGTCTGCAGGCGAGTACTACTACGCGATTGAGGACGCCGTTCACGCGTCGTGAGACCCGGTACGCCCAGCCGTGATCAGTCGACCTTGTCCTTCTGCGACGGCCTCCCCGTCCTCGACAATCGGTTCTCCCCGGAGGTAGACGGCTCGAGGGAAGCAGGCCTCCATCCCCTCGAACGGTGTCCAGCCACATTTGTACCGCACCCGCTTCGCGCTGACAGCCTCGATGTGCCGCGGGTCCACCACGACGAGGTCCGCATCTCGGCCCACTTCGATCGTCCCTTTCGCGATGCCCAGGATCTCGGCGGGGCGTGAGGCCATTGCCGAGACGAGTCGCGGGAGGTCCAGGTCGCCCGTCCGAATCCGTCGCATGAGAAGGGGGAAAGAGGTCGCGACGCCGGGAAGGCCCGCGGGAGCTTCTTCGAACGGTGCGCCCTTCTCGTCGAGCGTGTGCGGCGCGTGGTCGCTGGCGACCGCGTCGATGCGGCCTTTGCGGAAAGCGTCCCACAGCGCGTCGCGGTCCGCCGGTGATCGGAGCGGAGGATTCACTTTCCCCCGGGCGCCGAACGGCTTCGACCAGTCGAGGAAGAGATGATGAGGGGTCACTTCACACGTCGCACTCGCGGGCACCTGATCGAGGGCCTCAACGCAGGTGACGTGCGCCACGTGCACCACGGCCTCGCCTTGGACGCGCGCAAGAGTCGCGACGGCGGTCTCCTCCGCGATCTTCGGTCGGGCAGCCGCGTGGCTTTGGAGGTCCCTCGCTTCTTGTTTCGTGAATTTTGTCGGGTCCTCCGCGTGGACGGCGACCAGCTTCCGCTCGGCCTCCGCGGCACGAAGGATCTCCCCCAAGCGGGGCACGCTCACCTCGAGATTTCCCGTGGACTCCGCCATGTAGATCTTGAACGCGACCGCATCGGAAAGGCGCGGCACGGTCGTCGCCGATTGCGGTGCGGCATACAACGCGTAGTCCACCGCGGCCCGTCCCCGGAGCTCGGCCCTCTTCTGGTTGAGGGCCGTGGTCGTGGTCACCGCCGGAACGGTGTTCGGCATGTCCGCGATCGTCGTCACGCCGCCGATCGCTGCGGAACGTGTACCACTGGGGAAATCTTCTTTGTGCTTGAGGCCCGGATCCCGCATGTGGACGTGGAGGTCCACACAGCCCGGAAGGATCAGCGCGTCGCCGTGGTCGATTTCCTCGTCGCCTCGCAGCACTTTCTTGATTGCAGCGACTCGGCCGTCCTCATCAATCCCGACGCTTAAGGGCTCGAGCTGACCGCGGAAGAAGACGCGGCCCCTAATGACCCACATGCGCCGCCTCCAGACTCCGGCGCACGACGGGACCGCGGGGTTCCACCTCTGCGAAGACGTCCGCTTGAAACTTGTACACGCGGGTCGCAGGGTCGAGCCATGCGTCCGGGAGCAGCCCCGCTTTCATGCACGCTTCCGAGAGGAAATCGTCTGCATCCATCTGGTTGTCGACCGCGACCTGAGGGAGAAGGAGGCCGCGGAACGGGCCTTGGGCCACCGTGAGCCCGTCGATGCCCACGGTCACCTGCTTGGGTAGATCCTTCGGTTTTTTCACCTCGATTAACTGAGGCGGAGTGAGAATGCTCACTTCGACCGAGACGCAATCGAGTTCTTCGGACCGCAATCGCGGGAACCGCGGGTCTTCCGCTGCGCCTTCGGCTCCCTTCTCGATCGATTTCAGGAGCGCGAAGAAGGGCTGCGGATAACCGATGCACCCGCGCAGCTCTCCGCTCGGGTGTTCGTTGAGGGTTACAAACGCGCCCGCCTTCTCCTCGAACCGTTTCGGGATTTCGAAGGCTTGTCTCGGGCGCCCTAAGACAAAGGCTTCGAGTGCGTCGCGTGCAATCCGGACGGCGAGCTCGCCCTCGTGGTCCGCGTACCGCATCTCCGTCGACAACGAGCGACCGCGTTTAACATTGTCGATACCGTTCTCGACTTTTGTGTTGGCGACACAAACCTTTTATCGACCGCGACCTCTCATCGAGTCGAACCGCGCATGCGAGCCCGTATCCCCGTCGTCGAAATCATGACCCAAACCCCGGTGACGATCCATGGTGATGCGACCGCGAAAACCGCCGCGGGCCTGATGCGGGAAAAGGACATCGGCAGCCTCGTCGTCGTGGACACGGGAAAACCCATGGGCATCGTGACCGAACGCGATCTCGTGACCAAGGTCGCGGCGGAGGACAAACAGCCGAGTCGCGTCCTCGTCCGGGACATCATGACGTCCCCCGTCGTGGCGGTCCATCCGCACGAGGAAGTCGCGGAAGCCGCGAAGCTGATGGCGGAACGCAAGATTCGGCGGCTCCCCGTGGTCAAGGAAGGAAAGCTCATCGGCATCGTGACCGAGAACGACATCCTTCGAATCTGGCCGCAGCTCATCGAGGTCACGCGAGAGTCCGCACGGGCCGGCCTGGAGTCGCAGTTTGCGAAGGGGATCGAAGGGCACTGCGAGGCGTGCGGCGTCTATTCGACGAACCTCGTCTGGGACCGCAACTTGCTCGTGTGTCCCGAGTGCCGCGGCGGCTGATCGTTTCGTCGGGTTCCGATTGCATGGATAACCGGCTCGGAACCTTTATAGTCGGTCCTCAGGTTCGACACCGCCCGTGGTCCGGTTCGTGAAAGTTTCTCAGGAGGAGCTCGACTCCGTGCGCAAGCTGTACGAGAGCGTGATGTCGTACGCATGCCACGGCCTCTTCTTCCGCGAAGGGATGGTCCTCGCGGAGGAGGTGACGAAAACCCTGCCCCTCGGTGAGGATCCGCTCGATGCGGGGACGAAGCTCATCCTGGAGCGGGGATGGGCCGAGGAGGTGTCGTTCACGGACTCCGGCGCGCGGGTTCGCGGTTCCATCGAGGCGATGCCGGGAGCGGACATGGAGACGTGCCACCGGCTTCGGGGTCTCCTGTCAAAGCTCCTCGAGGCGAAGACGAAACAACGCGTCCGGCTCGCGGAAGTGGAGTGCATCAGCACGGGCGGCCGCGAGTGCGTCTTCGAACGGGAGGGGACGGCGTGACCGCCCTCCAGGACATGATGCGGGCCCTCCGCGATGTGACGAAGGCGGAGGCCGTCGCCGTGATTAACCGGGACGGCGGGATCGTCGTCGCCGACCTGCCCCGGACCGTGTCGCCCGAAACGTTTTCGATCATGTGTGCGGCGATTCTGGGGGCGGGGATGACCGCGGCCACGGAGCTCGGCCATGCCGCCCCGCACCGAGTCCTCTTGCAGTCGGACGACGCGACCCTCGTGATCCAAGAGGTCGGCCGACGGGCCATGCTCGTGCTCGTCGTCGCGCCGGAACGCGCGGTTTCCGAGATCGACACCGCGATTTCTCGCTTCGCGAAAGCCGCCGCACAAGATCTCGACTGATCGCCCCGGAAAGGGTTAATGACCTCACGGCCTTTGGCGCTCGCGGGCCCGTGGTCTAGTGGTTAGGATGCGACTCTTACAAAGTCGAGATCGTCGGTTCAATTCCGACCGGGCCCATGCGAAGCCCTTAGCGCCGGAGGAGCCATCCTCGTCGAAGGACGAACCCGAGCGTTCGCGAGACCAAAGGGAACCCGACCGCGGCCGCGACCGTGGAGAGGGTCGCGCCGAGCCCGAGCGCGAATCCGGGTGGGAGATACCGCAAGAAATACCAGGCGCCGGCCGCCGCTCCGCCGAGCCACCCGCCCAAGATTACGAAGAAAAATGGCCGTAGCGCTAGCATCGCGATCAGGACGAGCGCGAGGATTCCTCCCGTGTATAGGATCACTTCCGGCGGCGCCCCGAGCACCTGGGAGATCCAAAACAGGAACGGGACCTCGACGGCCGCGATCAAGAGGAGGCCCAGCCGCCACTTCCATCGCATCGAACGTCGCCTCACTGCCGGTAGTCTTCGGGTCGAAACCCGAGGTCCACCTTGATGTCTCCGAGCCGACCGAGGTTCGTGCCATCGAGTAAGTGGATGGATGCGTCCTCGACACGGACGAGCGCCTCGTCGAACAGCGGACCGATGAAACGCGCCCGCACGTCGTTCACGGGCATCCCGCCGCACAGTTCGTTGAATGATGGGACGACGATCGCTTCCCTGGGCAGCCTTGGATACCGTTTGTGCTTCCGCAGGAACGGCACCCGCATCCAGCACGGCACGACCTGGCGGGAGCCCAAGGCGTCGCGGAACGCGGCCGCGGGGTGGTTGTGTCCCATCAGCAGGACCGTCCCTTCCATGACTTTCTTGTACGGCCACGCATGGCCGTGGCAGAACCCGACATCCTCGATACGGAAACCGTACGCCGGCTTGAACCGGACGCTCCGAGGCACGATGTGCTTCAGCATCCCGTCGTGGTTGCCCTGGGCGATGTAGATTTCTTTGAACGTTGAGGCGAGATCGCGAAAGAAGACGTACACGTCGCGTCGCTCTCGGGAGGCCATCTTCGGCACGAGATGCTTCACGTCGCCGAGGATCACGAGTCGGGTCGCGCTACGCCGGGCTGCGAGGTCCATCAGCTTCCGACCCATCCCTTCCGCGCGGCTCGGCACGCGGATCCCTTTTTCCTGAAGCTCCTCTTCGAGTCCGATGTGCAAGTCGGCCACGACGAGGATGTCGTCCGCCATGAGGGCGGGCTCGTCCGGCACGGGCTCGAGCTCCACGTCCGCTCCAAGAGGCGGGTCTGCTTAATGCTTGCGCGCAGCGGGACCGGCCCGATGCCGCCCCGCAGAACGTCTGGGCGACGACCTCACGATCCGAGGAACTCCGCGAGCACTCGGCCCAAGTTGTCCGCGACATCGACGGACGTCAAGCCATAACTCTTGACCTTGAATGCGAGATCGCCCGCGTAGCCGTTCGCCTCACGATCCGAGGAACTCCGCGAGCACTCGGCCCAGGTTGTCCGCGACGTCGACGGACGTCAAGCCATAACTCTTGACCTTGAATGCGAGATCGCCCGCGTAGCCGTTCGTGAACGCGCCAAGGCGCGCAGCGTCGTAAGGAGACATCCCTTTCGACATCAGGCCGGCGACGACGCCGCAAAGGACGTCGCCAGTCCCTCCGACCGTCATGCCCGGATTCCCGGTGTAGTTGAACTTGACGCGGGTCCCATCCGTTACGATGTCCACGTGCCCCTTCAGGAGGATCACGACGCCAAGCGCCTTTGCCGCGTCGCGCACGATGCCCGCGCGTTCCCCCGGTGCATCGGGGAGCGTTTTCCCCGTGAGCGCCTGGAATTCTCGGGAGTGCGGCGTGATGACCGCGCGCTTGCCCGCGAGGCACCGAGGATCCGCGCCGACGGCGCGGATCGCGTCCGCATCGACGACGATCGGAAGGGACAGCGTCTTCACGACTTCCCGCACGGCCTCGTGCGTCCCGGATGCATCGCCGAGACCGGGACCAATCGCAACGGCATCCGCGCGAGCCGACAACTCCGCGATTTGCCGGATGTCCTCCCGGAGCAGCCGATGGCCGACGAGCGGATGGACGATGAACATGGGCGAGTACGAGGCGACGACGGCCGCCGCCAGCGCCGGGGTCGCGATGTGGATCAAGTCCCCGCCGACGCCGAGAGCGCCGAATCCGACGAGCGCGGGAGCGCCCGTGTACGGGCCGCCGGCGATCACGAGCAGTCGGCCGTTTTGACCCTTGTGACTGGTCGGCTTGGGGACGGGGTACAGCAAGAATTCACCGGGGCCGATTGTCGTCGCGATCTTCGCGGGAATCCCGATGTCCGCGGTGTGGATGCGTCCCGAGTTCTCCGCGGTCATGCCTTCTTTGACGTCGTGGAGCGCGACCGTCGCTGTCGGCTTCACCGAACGCTCGGTCCCAATCCCGCTCGGCACATCGATGCTGAGAATCGGCTTGCCGGAGGCGTTCATCTGAAGGATCAGGGCCCCGTACGGCTCCCGAATTGTGCCTTCCGCTCCGATTCCCAGGAGCGCGTCGATGAGCAGGTCTGCGCCGGCAATCGCTTCCTCGCTCTTATCGAGCCCCGCGAGGATCTGCACGTCTCGCAGCCGTTCGAAATTCGTCTCGGCTTCTTTCGTCGCGAACTGGTCGGGAGACCGGGCGAGGAGGACCGTGACCCGCGCCTCGTTCGCGAGGTGCCGCGCCGCGACGAGGCCGTCCCCGCCGTTGTTCCCGGTGCCGCACAGCACGAGGACGTTCTTTCCCCCGACGCGGAACTCAGACCGGGCCACGTCGGCGACGGCCTTCCCGGCGTTCTCCATGAGTTCCAGGATCGGGACGCCGAAGTGCTGCGCGTTTCGATCGAGGACGCGCATCTCTATCGGGGTAATCATCCGCTGCGCATTCGGCCTTCGCTAGTTAAACGTTGGCCGCGGGATTAAAAACGGCCGCACACTTCCGGGCCCGATGGACTTCTCGCCGTTGCGGCCCTACACCTGGGCGCTCCTCCTGGGACTGTTCGTCCCCTCGAGTTGGATCCTGGCCATCGCCCTCGGACCCGGGGTCGTCGTCTTCGCGGTCGCCGGCGTTGCGGTCGTCCCTCTCGCCTGGTTCTTGGGGCTCGCGACGGAGGAGCTCGGGAAGCATGCGGGCCCCGGCGTGGGCGGTCTCCTCAATGCGACGTTCGGGAACGCCACGGAACTCATCATCGCGGTCTTCGCGCTATCGCGTGGCTTGACGGAGGTCGTGAAGGCGTCGCTCACCGGCTCGATTGTGGGGAACCTGCTCTTGGTCCTCGGGTTGAGTATGCTCGCGGGTGGCGTGAAGTACAAGACGCAGCACTTCTCTCGCGAGGCATCCGGAATTCAGATCACCATGCTCGTCGTCGCGGTCATCGGGCTCGTGATGCCCGCCCTGTATGTGTTCTCCACAGGCATTCGGGCTGGCGTACCACTCGAGGAGATGAGCCTGGGCATCGCGGCGATCCTCCTCCTGGCGTACGTGTTCGGCCTCTTCTTCTCTCTGCGCACGCATCGGGATATCTTCAATCCGGTGACGGAAGTCGCCGAGAAACCGCGGTGGGAGCAACGGTTCGCACTCAGCGTCCTCGTCGTGGCGACGGTTTTGGTCGCGATCGAGAGCGAGATTCTGGTGGGTTCCCTCGAGGCGGCGCGCCAGAGCCTCGGCCTGACCGAGCTCTTCGTCGGAGTCATCATCGTGGCGATCGTCGGGAACGCCGCGGAACACGGGAGCGCGATCCTGATGGCCTGGAGAAACAAGATGGAACTGAGCGTCGCCGTAGCGACGACATCCACCACTCAGGTCGCGCTGTTCGTCGCACCGATCCTCGTCTTCGTTTCCCTGTTGACGGCGAAAGTCATGACCCTGGACTTTGAGATTTTCGAGATCGCGTCCCTGGCTTTGGCCACTGCCGTGGTCGCGGCGGTCGTGTCCGATGGTCGAAGCAACTGGTACGAAGGCGCGTTGCTCGTCATGGTCTACGCTGTGATTGCGGTGGCATTCTTCTTCCATCCGGTTCCCGCGTGAGGCGTATGGCCACCACCCGCCGATCCCTCTCGTACGGACTCACCGCGAATGTGGTCATCTTAGGGGTCGTGTCCCTTTTCACGGACATCAGCAGCGAGATGATCCTGCCGATTCTTCCGTTCTTCCTGATCCAGGTGCTGGGAGCGAATGCCCTCATCGTCGGGCTGGAGGAAGGGTTCTCGGACAGCGTCGTCTCGTTCATGAAGATTTTTTCGGGATGGTTCTCGGACGCCGCGGGGAAGAGAAAGCGGTTCGTCGGCGCCGGTTACGCCCTTTCGACGGTGATGAAAGCCCTCTTTCCCTTCGCGACGAGCTGGCCCGAGTTCATCGGGATGCGGGTTGTGGAGCGGACCGGCAAAGGCGTGCGCGATGCGCCTCGAGACGCGCTCCTGACGGAATCGACCCCCGCCGAGACCCGCGGGAAGGCATTCGGATTCCATCGAAGCATGGACACGGCCGGCGCGATCGCGGGCCCGGTTGTCACGTTGGTTCTGCTCGGGACCGTGTTGGCCTCCCTGAACCTCGCCGACCAGTATCGCGGCATCCTCCTGTTGGCGGCGATCCCTGCGGCCCTCTCGGTCCTCATTGTGTTGTTCGTCCGCGAACCGGCGCGAACGCCCACACCGAAACGACCTCTTCGTGTGACGTTTCGCGGCATCCCGCGGCCGCTCGTGACGTTCATCGCGATTGCGAGTCTGTTCTCCTTTGCGGACTTTTCGTACGCGTTCCTCCTGTTGCGGGCGGGCCAATCGAACGGTACCACGGTTGTCATTCTCCTCTATGTGCTGTACAACATCGTGTACGCCGTTCACGCATTCCCCGCGGGGATCCTCTCCGACCGGGTCGGCCGAAAACCGGTCGTCCTGGTCGGGTACGTCGCGTTCATCACAATGACGACCCTCCTCGTCTTTTCGAATGCGCTCGCGGTGCTCGTCGTCGCGTTCACCTTGTACGGCTTGGAGTACGGGATGGCGGAGGGGACCCAGCGCGCCCTCGTCGCGGACTTCGCCCCACCGGATGTCAAAGCGACGGTCCTTGGCGCATATCATACCAGCGTAGGAGCGGTGAAGCTCGCGTCCGGCCTGGTGGCGGGTTTCCTCTTTTACTACGTTGCACCCACCGCCACGTTCGCCTTCGGCGCGGTCACGGCGACTATCGCGGCAATCGCCCTTTCCCTCTGGAGTCCCACTCCTAGGTCCTGAGCTTCCGGCCGAGTCGCTTCTCCACGGCGGCGACTTTCGCATCGAGCTGTCTCTCGACGCCTTTCCGGTCGTCGATCTTGATGATCGTCGAGACGCGTTCGCAGTCCTTCGCAACGGCCTTGTGGCAGCGGGCGATGAGCGACAGCACCTCATCGAACGGACCCTCGACGACCGTCCCCATCGGATTGAGGCGGTATCCGAGGCCGCTTCGGTCCACGATGTCAACGCACCTCGCGACGTACTCTCCCACGCTAACGCCTTTCCCGATGGGCGTGATACTGAACTCCGCGATCGTCGTCCCACGACCCCGCTAGCCTGATATGCCACTCGTCTCTTGCAACTTGCGTGACGGTCGACTATTCGCGGCGAGCCGCGGACTACGATCGGATTCGAGGAGACGAGGCTACCGACCGCGAGTTTTGGCTCCGAGGCATTGTCGAGGTCGGCCGCGTCCGTCCCCGGGAACGGGTCTTGGACCTCGGAGCCGGGACGGGTCGGTTCGCAAGCCTGTTGAGCGCCACGAGTCCCGTCGTCGCCTTCGATGCGTCGCGCGAGATGCTCCATGTCGCCCGGGCCAAGAGTCGGTTTGAATGTGTCTTGGGTGATGGGCACCGATTGCCGTTCCGGGCGGATTCCTTTGACGTCACGATGATCGTTATGGTGCTCCAGCATCTGGCGGATTACCGTGCCGTCCTGAGGCAGGTGGCCCGCGTCTCCCGTCGACTCGTCCTCGCCACTTCCGACATGGCCACGCGGCGCCTCGGGATTCTGGAAGAAGCGTTCCCCACACTCTTAGAGGTCGATCGCAAGCGGTTCCCGCCGATCGGCCGGATCGTGACCGCGTTGAAGGACGCCGGTTTCGCGAATGTCGAGGTCGAAGAGCGTCGATACGTTCGCGCCCTGACGCCGGAGCAACAGCTCGACCGCGTTCGGCGGAAATACCTGTCGACGTTCGATCTCATCCCACCCGACGAATACGAGCGGGGCCTGCGGTTCCTCGAGGTCGAGCTCCCCCGGCGCTATCCGCGCGGCTTCGAAATCGCGGCGAGCTTCACGTTCCTAGGCGCGACAAGGTGAACGCGGCCGTGGGAGCGCACTTCCCGCAGAATGCGCGGCCCTTCCGGTCTGTGTCCTCGACTTCCTCGGAGAAATGCATGACGCAGTCCGGGTTCGCGTCGTGATGGTAGAGCCCAAAGGTGTGGCCGAGCTCGTGGATTGCGGTCTTCGTCGCCCGTTCGACGAGCTTGTCCCGTCCGTCGTCCCCGAACCGCGCGATCGAGATGACGGCAAACCGATCGTGGATCGTCGCGTGCCCGAAGACGAAGTTCTGGCCGCGATCGAAGAGGTCCACGTCGGTCACGGCGAGGACGCGGTCCCCGCGTTCCCCCCGGAGCGCCGTCTCGAAGTCGGACGCTTGGACCTGGACGTGCCCCGATTGCTTCCGCCGGACGAACGAGTCCGGTACCGAGGCCTCCGGCGCGAGCACCACCGCGCCGAATGACGTGAGTTCCTGTCGCAGCTGCGCAAGGATGGTCGGGTCCACGGTCCCGAACGGTTTGATCGTCAGGATCATCCTTTGACGACTCCGAGCGGGACCAGCCTTGCGACGATCCTCGTCAGGCCCGCGCCTTCGGCCACGCGCACGACGTCCTCGACATTCTTGTAGGCGCCCGGCGCCTCCTCGACGATGCCCGCGCGAGACGCCGCTCGCAGGTAGATTCCGCGCTTGTCGAGCGATCGGACGACTTCGTTCGCGTCGTACTTCCGCGTCGCAGCTTTCCTCGACATCTGGCGGCCCGCTCCGTGGCAGCTCGAGCCGAACGACCGCTCCATCGCCCCATCCAGGCCGACGAGGACGAACGAGCACGTGCCCATGTCGCCGGGGATCAGGACCGGCTGGCCCACGGCCTTGTACTTCGCCGGCGTCTCCGGATGTCCGGCCGGGAAGGCGCGGGTCGCGCCTTTGCGGTGAACGACGACCTTGCGGCGCTTCCCGTCGACTTCATGAGTCTCGACCTTGCCGATGTTGTGGCACACGTCGTACACGATGTCCATCCTAAGATCCTCGGCGGACCGGCTGAGGACTTTCGAGAACGCGTTCCGCACGCCGAACGTGATGAGCTGTCGGTTGTTCCAGGCGAAGTTCGCTGCGCAACACATTGCCTTCCAGTAGTCCTGCCCCTCCTTCGACCCGATCGGGGCACACGCAAGCTGGAGATCCGGGAGCTCGATGTTCTCCCGTTTGACCACGCGCTCGCAGACCTCGATATAGTCCGTCGCGATCTGGTGGCCGAAGCCCCGCGACCCCGTATGGATCATGACGCAAACCGTTCCGACGTCGCCGATTCCCATGGCTTTCGCTGCACGCTCGTCGAAGACCCGATCGACCTTCTGGATTTCCACGAAGTGATTACCCGCTCCCAAGCTCCCGAGCTGGTCCTTGCCTCGAACGGTCGCGCGTTCACTGACCTTCGAGAAATCGGCGTCTTCGAGATGACCGCGGGCCTCGATGTGCTCCGGGTCGTCCGGCCATGCATACCCTTTGTCGACGGCCCATGCGATGCCTTCGGTCCCGAGCTTCGCCAGATCTTGGCGGGACAGCTTCGTGTTCCCTCCCTCGCCGACGCCACTCGGGACGTTCTCGAAGCACGCGTCGGTCAGCGCCCGGAGCTTCGGGCGGACCTCCGCCTCCGTGAGGTTCGTTCGGATCAGACGGACCCCGCAATTCACGTCGTACCCGATTCCACCCGGCGAGATCACGCCCGCGTCGTAGTCAAATGCCGCGACTCCGCCGATCGGGAACCCGTACCCCCAGTGGATGTCCGGCATCGCCATCGCGTTCCCGAGGATTCCCGGCATCGTCGCGACGTTCGCCACCTGCTCCGGGGCTTGGTCCTGCCGGAGCTGGGCCACCATCGGTTCGTCGATGAAGATGACCCCGTTCGTCCGCATCGCCGGCTTGTAGGACCGGGGGATTTCGTATCGGAACGCATCGAGTTTGTCGAGCGGGCCGCGCCAGCCGTCGCCCATGTGCATCGGGACGGCCGACTAGGTACGGAGGGCACATAAACGTTCGGGCGCTCTCCGGGCGCGTCGCAAACTATATGGCGCGCCGTGATATCGCGTGCCACGGGTTGGGACGAGCTCCGGATTCGCTGTTCCTGTGTCGCCTTCGGGTGGGCATGCGCGGCCGGGACACGTGGGCCCCGGGTTCCCCGACGAGAGGGGGGAGGGAGTCGGGGAGAGCCGCGGTCCTGCGGGCGGGCCAGAGCTCGTCGCGCCCTTTTCCTTGAGGAACTTGCAGGATGCGTCTCCTCGAGAAGTGGGCTATGAGCGGGCCTCGCCGATCGCCATGATCGCCTCGCGGATGAGGCGGGCCGCCAGGAGGGTCGTCTGCCCGAAATCCCAGGCCGGGCTGACCTCGTTGAGATCCATCCCGACGAGGTCGGGGGCAAGGCGCGCGATGACGTTCTTCACTTGGAGCGGCGCTAGGCCGAACGGCTCCGGGTTCCCCACGGCGGGTGCATACGCCGGATCGACTCCATCCATGTCGATCGTGAGATAGATCTTGTCCCGGTTGACCGACTTCAGAGCCCGCTCCGTCGCGGCACGAACCCCCCGATCGTGGATGTCGTAGACGCTGACGTACGTCAACCCGAGTCGCTCCAGATCCTCGCGCTCTTCCGCGCTGTAGGAGCGCACCCCCATGTAGACCACGTGCTCCACGCCGACGTGGTCCGCGATGCGCCGCGCGGAGCATGCGTGGGACCATCGGTCCTCGAGGTACTGGTCCCGAAAATCCAAGTGGGCGTCAATCCCGATCACGCCGACGTCCTTCGGGAACGCGCGTACGACGGCGGGGGCGAGGCTGTGTTCCCCGCCCACCACGATTGGGATCTTCCCCGCGCGGACGACATCCGTGGCCATCTTCGTGACGCCCTCCACCATTTCGGCCGACGGTCCGAAAGCGGGCGTGTCGCCGAGGTCCGCGACGGGCACCTCGCGGATGTCCCGCTGGTGGTCCATCATGTACGCCTCAAAGTTGTACGACGCCTCGCGGATCGCACGGGGCGCATATCGAGAGCCGCCGCGGAACGAGCATGTCCGGTCGTACGGCACGCCGAACAACGCGATGCGCGCCTCCTCGAACCTCGCGACAGCGTCCGCGAAGCGGGGGGCAGCCATGGGCGGACGGAAGCCGCGTGCGCTTATTTGAGGTCGACCCCGGTCACTGGGACGACAGCTTGCGGCGGCCGAGCGCCTCGAGGTACATGGTCTCCCCGCCCGGCTCGATCTTGCCCTGGTACTCCGCTGTCACCGGGAGCTCGAACGTCTCGTACGTCGCGAGGTCCATCAACTGCGCGACGTTTCCGTGCATCGACAGGACTTGGGCTTTGCGTTTGTCGATCATCGGGACGCGGACCTTGTGCGTCACGGGATGGACGATCGACCGCTTTTGCCCGTCGAACAGGCCGACCACCTCGAGCCTCGCCTTCGCTTCGCCGTGCTTCCCCGGTTTCGACATCTGGATGCTGAGGATTCGGCAAGGCTCGTCGTCGACCACGACGTACCGGTTGACTTTCAGCTCGCGGATCTCCGCCTGCTCCCATGACACCGGATTCGCGCGGCGATGCGGCCGGGCCCTTAAAACGTTTCCTCAGTGGCGCGCGCGCTTTTGCCGAGGTCGTTTTTTCCCGGGGACGGAGGCCTTCGGTCGTACCGGTTTCTCTGCTTTTCGTCGACGAATGTCGTCGACGGCGGCTCGCAGGTCTTTCAGCAGTTCCGGGGCGATCTTCCGTTTTGTGAACGCGTCCGCGCGGGCCGCGAATGATACCTTCGCGGCGAACGCGCGAGCGATCGCACCTCGTTGCCAGGGCGGCGCTCCGTGCACCCACGGGTGTTGGAAGAGCACGCCGTGCTTCGGCGGTCGTGATCCGGTGCGGAGATGACGGAACAACGCGCGCTCCGCACCAAGGAGCTGCACAGTGCCGGAGGGGGCGCGCGCCAATTCCTCGACGCTCCCGGCGAGGGCGACGAGACGCGCGGCGAGGATCGGACCCGCGAGCTCGGAAACGTTCGGCGCGATTTCTCGAATGGATCGCTCGAGGTACGACTCGATCGCTTTTCGCTGGCCTTCGACGAGCTTCGTGAGGCCCGCGAACGCCTTGAGCTCGGCCTCCTCGCGTTCGGGTAGGTCCGCCCCGATGCTTTCCCGCCCGTCGATCGGCATGCGATCCCGTCGCCCGTACATCGCGATGAGATCGACGTACGTCCCCGTGTCGATGACGGGGGCCAGCTCCGGGAAATGGAGTCCGTACCACTCCCGCAACCGCTCCAGGAGGACGTTCTCTTCCTGCTGCAGCTCGTCGAGTGCGCCGACGGCTTGCCGAAGATGATCCTCGGGGCCGATCGCCCTTCGCATCCGACGTTTCGCGAGTTCCACCATCGCGGCGTGCAGCAGGTCCCGTCCGTAGCCGAACTCCTCGGGCTTCAGGAACGGCGGGCGTTGGGAGGTCCGGTTTCCGCCGGCTCGCTCGAGACGGGGCTCGGCCACAAACACCTCCTCGGCGATCGACATGAGTTCCCGTTCTTCGTCGAGGACCTTCCAGTCCTCCACGCGGACCAAGCGGTCGGCCAGCGCGTCGGCGTCCTTCGGGAAGAGCCGCTGGTGGACCACCTTGCCGTCATCCAGCAGGAAGGATCCAAACCACGTCGTGACAAGGAGCATGCCGCGGGGCGAACGGGGATGGCCCGTAAAAGCTATCCGCCTACCGCTTCTTTTTTCGCGGTTTCTTCTTCGTAGAAGGCGGTGATTCGTGGATTGTCCGGAGTTGTGAGGGCTTCAGGATCCCCCGCTCGGTAATGATTCCCGTGATGTACTTTGCCGGCGTGACGTCGAACGCGGGGTTCCTCGCGGGGCTCTCTTTCGGTGCGATCGGGTGCCCGTCCAAGTGCAAGACCTCCTGCGGAGAGCGCTCCTCGATGGGGATTTTCGCCCCGGAGGCTAGGCTCGCATCGATCGTGCTGGTCGGAGCCGCCACATAGAAAGGGACCCCGTTTTCTTTCGCCACGACCGCCTTCCCGTACGTCCCAATCTTGTTCGCGGTATCGCCGTTCGCCGCGATTCGGTCGGCGCCTACGAGGACGAGGTCGATTTCGCCGCGGCCGAGGAAAAGTCCCGCGGCGCCGTCCGTGATGATGGCATGTTCGATTCCGGCCTCCAGGAGCTCCCATGCGGTCAGCCGAGCTCCCTGGAGCCGAGGCCGCGTCTCGTCGACGTAGACGAAGAACCGTCGGCCCTGCTCTTTCGCGACCCGCATCGGCGCCATCGCGGTCCCGTAGTCGACCGCCGCGAGCGCCCCGGCGTTACAGTGCGTCAGGATCCGCGTGCCGTTCCGGATCAGCTTGGCGCCATGCTCGCCGATCTTTCGACACCGGTCGATATCGTCGCTGGCGTACCGTTCCGCGGCCGCGATCAAGTCCTGTCCCGCCGCGGCGGCGGCCATCATCGTGTCAATCGCATAGAACAGATCCTGGCCCGTGGGTCGCGTTTTCCGGAATCGGTCCGCGACGGTCTTCATGTCGAGCCCCTGTTCGCCGGCCTGCGCCATCCCGTACGCGGCGGTCGCTCCGATGGCGGGCGCCCCCCGGACCACCATGTCCTCGATTGCGACCGCGACGTCCTCGTATGTCTTCGCCTCGTAGACCCGGACGTCGAACGGGAGGTACCGCTGATCGATCAGCTTCACCATGCCGTCCTCGAGCCACACGGTCTTGAGCTCGCGCGGGACGCCCTCGATCGTGACGTGCAACCGAGTCCTCCTACGGCCGCCGCAGGGACGAAAGCAGGCTCGAGAGCCCTGGTCGGCCGAGTTCCCGCTTCATGTCGCCCGTGAGCGAGTCGTAGTACGTGAGCTGCTGCTCGACCTTCAGGAGCTCGTCGTCGAGGCGGCGGCGCTCTTCCTCCAGGCCCTGCAGCGCATCGAGGAGATGCTTCTCCCGGAGGCGCCACCGTTGCGACTCCCTCCGGGTCACGTCGAGGGCACCGGGCATGTCAGCGCCCCCTGGGAATCGGGGAGACGTGGGATCGCGAGGGCCGCGTCTGCGCCTCGCCCCTCAGGTCGGTGAGGAGCCGGTCATATTCCAGGATTTTCCTGCGGACTCCGTCCAGTTCCTTCCGCAACGTCATCCGCCGTCGCTCGAGTTGTCGCAGGCGGTCCCGGATTCGTTTTCGGCGCTCCCGCCACTTCCTCTGTTCTTCCAAGGCGAGCAGCACGCTGGAGGGGTCCATGGGGCGGCTCACTCCAGATTGTCCAGACTATTTAATCGTGATGTCTGCGCTCTACTCTGCCTTCACCTGCGCGGTCGGCAGGACGGTCTTGAACAGGTCGAAGAGGTTCATCGCTTGGCTCACGACGTCGCGCGCGATCCCATCCGTTGCGTCGAGCCCGATGACGAGCTCCAGGTTGTCGATCTTCCACACGCTCACGAAGTTCGCGACGGTTCGATGCGTTGCGGCCTCGCTCACGCGGACCTTGCCGATGAGATTCTCCCCCTCCCGGGTCGTGGACAGAGAGAGGACGTAGCCGCGGCCCTCCAGCTGTTTCTTCGCGATTGTCGCCATCTCGGATTTCTCTTCTTTCGCCAACGAGGGCGCCTCCCGCATGCGCAATCCCTCTTAGCGGTAATAAAGTCGCCGCAGCGAGACCGACGCTTCTTCGATGGAGATTTATACCGCACGGTCCTTGCGCGGCGCTGCGGGCTCGTGGTCTAGCGGTTATGACATCGCTCTCACACAGCGAAGGTCACCGGTTCGAATCCGGTCGAGCCCATTCCTTTCGGCGGGCCCGGACATGGTGTCCGCGAACCGGGCTACGGATGGGCCGAAGACGACGTGAGCGCGGCGACGAGCACCGCGACGAGCGCCAGTCCCCCGAGCGGAATCAACGCGATCCATCGCGGTTCGTACCGCAGGTGCATGTAGTAGGCGACAACAAGGCTCGCCTTGATCGCCGCAAGGACGACAAGGATGGTAATCGTCTCGAGCCGTGGCAGGCCGAGGCTGTAGACATTCAGCTCGATGAATGTCACGACGGCGAGGATTACGAACACGACAACGTAAGGGCGCTTCCGAACCTCCTCGACCGGAGCCGTTCCCGTTGCCGTCGCGGTTGCCATCCGTCACCTCAGATCAGGTACACGATCGTGAATAGGAAGATCCAGACCACATCCACGAAGTGCCAGTACAGCCCGACGAGTTCCACGGCTTCGTGATTCTCTTTCGTGAATCCGCCTTTGAACGCCTTCCGGGTGACGTACGCCATGCCGATCACGCCCGCGGTCACGTGGGAGCCGTGGACGCCCGTCTGCGCGTAGAACGTCGGGCCATAAAGCGGATTGACGTTGAACGGTGCACTCTTGAACGTGAGGTGCTCGCCGAAGTACAGATGTTGGTACTCGAATGCTTGGATGCTGAGGAACGTGATCCCGAGTAACAGGGTCGCCGCGAGGAACAAGCGGAGGCGCTTCTGATTTCCACGCTCGATCGCCCCCAGCGCCTCGACCATCGTCAGGCTGCTGCAGATCAGAATGAATGTGTTAATGCCCGTCAGCGGCACGTTCAGGATTTCGCCGGGTTGGGCCCAGGCGCCTTCGAACGCGGCTCCGGGAGTCGTGGTCCGGAGGCGGAGCGTCCATGACGTCCCGATGACCGCGGAGAACAACATGATTTCGGTCGCGAGGAAGAGCCACATCCCCAGCTTCCGGGCGCTGACGCGCGGAAACTTCGACTCGATTGCGGAGATAGCGCCATAGAACGCGCTCGATGGCCGCTGCAGGTCTTGATGGATCCAGCCACCAAGGCCGCCGCCAAAGATCGCGAGGCCAACGAGGAGCATCGGGATGCTGACGGAGACAATCCCGACGTAGCCGACGCCCATCCCGATTGCGATGATCACGGGCCACGGGCTCCCGTGGTGCTCCTCTTCCTCGCCCGTGGGTTCCGGGTGCGCCATCTGCCTCGGACCGGCGCGTGGATAATCCGGCTCGCTATAACGTCTTCGCTTTATCCGGGCCGGGCAACTCAGTTCGGCCTCAGGACCCATGCGTCGTGCGCGAGGCTCAGGAACAGGTCCCGGGATTTCGACCACTCAATGAGCCAAGTCGGGACGGGGATTCGCGGGCCCTCGCGTCGAAATCGCATGCATCCGCCGTTCGATCCGAGGTGAATAAAGCCATCGTCGTTTGTGCTGATTTCAATTCTTAAGAGGTATAACGCGCCGCGCGGCTCGCGATAATGACCGACCTATCGGGACGCTGAGCGAGGTGGGCGCGACGGTCCAATCTTCGCACGACGAAACTGCTTATACTTGCTTTCCGGATGGGGAGCCGCCCGGGATTCTCCATGCCGACCATCCGCCGGATGAAGGCGAAGCTCGCACTCATGGGCGAGGGCGGAGTCGGGAAGACTTCGTTGATCCGACGGTTCGTCTTGAACGAGTACCAGGACACGTACCTGCATACGGTCGGCACGAAGGTGAGCAAGATCGAACTCGCCGTCCCGTACGGCGCGGACATCGAGGTCCAAATCGGCATGTCGATTTTTGATATCATGGGCCAACGGGGATTCAGGGACCTCGTGAGAGAGACGTACTACCACGGTGCCCAGGCCCTGATGGGCGTCTGCGACCTGACGCGCAAGGACAGCCTGTACGCCCTGAACGACTGGATTCCGTCGGCACTCGAGGTTGTGGGGGACGTGCCGGTATTTCTCGTCGTGAACAAGAGGGACCTGGCAGAACGACGCGCCATTTCGGAGGAGGATATCCGGACCCTCGCGGAACCGTTCGGGGCGCCGTACATCTACACGTCGGCTCGGACGGGTGAGTTCGTCGAGGACGCGTTCAACGCCCTCGCGATTGAGATCGTCGACCGGGCCTTCCGGCTGGAACAGGCCCGCGCCGTCGAACGCGGATTACGGGAGAGAGTCCTCTCGCTCCTGGAGAAGCGGGGGTCCTTGGGCCTGAAGAAGAACCAGTTCTTCGAGATTCTCCGCGGCGTGAACTTCGACGATCTCAAAGCGGAGCTCGGCCGGCTCGAAGGGGAAGGGCTCGTGACCGTGATGTGGTCCGGGGCCTCCGACTTTACCGCCGTCATCACGCCGCAAGGCGCGGCGGCCGCCGGACGACCGTTGACGTGGGAAGAAGAGTAGCACGCCCCGAGTCAGGAGGCCAGCGCACGAAGAAGTCCCAGCTCGAGCGAATCTTGCAATCCCTCGATCCTCTCCCGAATCCCGCGGCGCCCACGGAGCAGTATCCGACGCCGGCCGGCATCGCGGCCGAGGTCGCATACTCCGCAACCGCGAAAGGCGATATCGCGGGTCGGACCGTCATCGACCTCGGTTGCGGGAACGGGGTCCTGGCGATTGCGGCGAGCCTCCTCGGTGCCTCCCGAGCCGCGGGAGTCGATTCGGATCCGGCGGCCATTGAAGTCGCGCGGCGCAACGGAGAACGAGCCCGCGTGGAGGTGGAGTGGCGCTTAGGCGACGTGCGGACCGTTCGGGAGCCGTTCGATACGGTCCTTATGAATCCACCCTTCGGTTCTCAAACGCGGCACGCAGACCTCGTCTTCCTCGACGCCGCGCTCGCTCGGGGTCGCGTCGTCTACTCGTTCTTGAACGCGAGGTCCGAGTCGTTCGTCCGGCGACACATCGAGTCCAAGGGTGGAACCGTCACGGATCGCCTCGCGTACGCGTTCCCAATCCGGCACATGTTTCCATTTCACCGCGAGGAGCTCCGCCGTGTGGACGTCGTCCTGTATCGGGTCAAGACGGCGAAGGGCTAAATACCGAGGTCCCCTGTTCGCCCGGAACGAAGGGGTGAACCGAGCGAATGGAACCGAAGATGGTCCTCCCGGGGGACGAGATTGCGGTCGCGGAGGAGTTTGAGCCCGGCGAGGGGACGTACGAACGGAACGGCCTGGTGTTCGCGGCGACGCCCGGCGTTCTCGTGCTGGATCCGGAGAACCGAGTCGCCCGGGTGCGGGCGTTCAACCCGCCGGCCGAGCTCAAGGTCGGGGACATCGTCTACGGAGTCATCGACGACATCCGGGGGATGATGGCGACCGCGACGGTCAGCGCGCTGCATGGCCGCACTCGGCAGATTAGCGGAGAAACGGAGGGGACGATTCACATTTCGAACGTATCCGAGGAGTACACGGAGGACATTCACGACATGTACCGCCTCGGAGACGTCATCCGCGCGAAGGTGATTCAAGTCAAACCGTCCCTCCAACTGACGACCGCGGAGCGAGACTTGGGCGTCGTGAAAGCCCTCTGTTCGGTCTGTCGCGGGCCGCTCGAGTTGCGGGGCAAAGATCTTTACTGTCCGCGCGACGAGCGGACGGAGCACCGGAAGCTCGCGGCCGACTACGCGGACCTTCGTCTCTCCGTTCCCGCGAGCGAACTCGGCGGCGGGACGATCGCCGAGAAGCACCGCGCGCCGCGGGGAGAGGGCCAGGATCGCGGAGGACGCGATCGCGGACGAGAGGGAGGGCGCGATCGGTCCCGAGATCGCGGGGGTGGCCGGGGCCGCGAAGGGCGGGGCCCCGGGGGCCGCGGCGGACGCGATCGAGACCGCGGACGTCGCCACTGAAATCGCAAGAATCGCTGACGGTTCCGTTCCGATAATTAGCATCAAGAACCGAAGGCAAAGGGATAAGAACGTACGCTGTAATAGCAGCGTTCAGAGGTCGTGAATGCCTGCTTCCAACGAGGAAGTGATGAAGGAACTCGCTCGCCTTCGCACGGAGATTCAGCAGCTCCGCGAGGTCGTGAGCGCGTTGTTCAACGCGGTCTTCGAGGAAGGGGAAGAAGACTGGGACTCGGTCCCGGAGAAAGACGAGTTCAACCTCTACAACTGATTTTTCGCGTTCGCGGCCAGACAAAGTCATAAGCCGCCCGTCCGTTCCGCGGGCCGTGGGACGGCCGGACCGGTATCGTCGACAGACGGTCCTCGCGGAAATCGGGGCTGAGGGTCAGCGCGCGCTATCCGGCGCTCGCGCCGCGGTTGTCGGCTTGGGCGCGCTCGGCAGTATCTCCTCCGACCTCCTCGCCCGCGCGGGCGTCGGCCACCTTCGCCTCGTCGATCGGGACGTTGTCGAGCTTACGAACCTGCAGCGGCAGTCTCTGTACTCTGAATCGGACGTCGACCGACCGAAGGCGGAGGCCGCGGCGGAACGCCTCCGATCCGTGAACTCGGAGATCGACATCGAAGCGGTCTCGAAGGACGTCCACTCGGCGACCGCCCGCGAAATCCTCCGCGAGGCCGACATCGTGCTCGACGGCACCGACAATCTCGAAACGCGGTTCCTC
>Ga0209802_1000136_pt1 | contig 54607 bp, 55 predicted proteins | sample GraSoiAngelo_129_FD_185886 | JGI IMG/M metagenome (GOLD analysis project Ga0209802, IMG submission 185886) | Grasslands soil microbial communities from the Angelo Coastal Reserve, California, USA - 14_0927_12_40cm (SPAdes) (version 2) | ecosystem: Environmental > Terrestrial > Soil > Grasslands ...
GTCGATTCAATCTTTGATGCATCCTTCAGTGGAGGTCCGCAGACTTTGCCCACACAGACATATGCAACGGGAGCTGCTGCAGGCTCATAGCCGAGTTGCTTGATCCTCTCAGAATCCTTTGCCGGGTCCAGTTGGAGCAGATACCTTCTGACAGGATAAAGTTTTCTGGCTTGCACCCTGAATTTTTCAGTCTCCTTCGACTTGAACCCCAGAATGGTAACTCCGATAGGACCGTTTAGCAGGGATTCAAGTGCAAGCGCATATGATGCGGCCATTATCCCGTATCGCTCATATTCCTTGGCGAAGAGCCTTAGTGTCTTATCCGCAAGCTTCTCGTATCCATCATCGCCAGTAATCCAGGACAGGCGAAGCGTTGCCGTTGCCATCGTACTGTTCTCGTCCATAGGTTTGTCCCGAGCCCGAAGTTCTCCGATGTCCGCTGACTGTTCTGCAATGTCGTAGAATCCCCCGCCTTCCTTATCGCCGAGCGTTCTAATCGAGTAATCCAGCAATTTCTTCGCTTTCTCAATGTGATCCCAGTCTCCAGTGTACTCGTAAGCATCAGCCAGAGCATGCAAGGTTAGAGCGTGATCAACCAAAAGTCCCTTCAGTGCTGAAACATCTGCGCCGAAATAGTGCGGTAAAGCTCCTCTATTGTCATTGGAGGCCATAACGCGCTCTAGAGTTTTCAAACCGAATTTCGTATACTCGGGGTTGTTCAAGACCGCGCCGGCGAGCAGGTATGACGAGACGAAGAGAACATTGTAGTTTGTATAGAGAGTTTTGTCAATGCTTGGTGCCGAGCGCCTTTTTCGCTCGTCCAAACCTAGCTTGTAGTATTCCTCGTCAGCATCTTGGCTCCCGTAAAATCCTCCCTCTTTCAAGTCTGCAAATTTCGATTGAACGTATCGTAGAATGCCTTCAGCTCTCTCCTTAAACAGCGGGTTGCCCGAGACCTGAAACGCTTTGAGATATGTTGCAAGAAGCCGGGCATTATCCTCAGCCATCTTCTCGAAGTGGGGTATCGTCCAATCCCTAGTCGTGGAGTATCGGAAGAACCCGTCCTCAACATGATCGTAGAGTCCCCCTCTCCCCATCTGCTCAAGAGTCTTGTTAACAAGCGTTAGCATCTCCTTCTCCCCATGGTAACGATATCTCACGAGAGCGTATTCGAGAGAGTCAGTCTGTGGGAACTTAGGCTCAAAGCCAAATCCACCGTAATCAATGTCAAAATTGACCGCGATAGTGGTTCCAATATCCCTGGCAATACTCTCCGTCAGAGGGTCAGTCGTCGCCTTTGGAATCCGAGGCGGCTCAAGCTTGCTCCGAATCTTCCCTTTGCTCTTTGCGTACATGTCGAGTACTGATCGGATGACTTCGCGCAACTGTTCAGGTGGGATGTAGGTGCCGCCTGTGATGATCTTTCCCTCGCTGTCCAAGAAAGCGGTAGTGGGCCATCCCCCCATGTTGTATCGCCGGTTGACATCAGGTCTCTTATCGGTATCGACTCGTATCGGGACGAACTTCTTGTTAAGCGCGTCAACTATTGACGGATCCGAGTAAGATGTCTCGTCCATTACGTGGCACCAGTGGCACCAAGACCCTTTGATATCGAGGAGAATCGGTTTGCCTTCGGCCCGAGCCTTTTCAAAACTCTCCTTACTCCAATCGAGCCACTGGATCTTTCCCAAGTTTAGTCTAAGTAATGGGTCGTTGAGAATGATATAAGAGTCCCATTCGGGACGCTATCCGTTATCGCATGCTTTGGTTCGGATGGGGATAGTTGTCTAAGTATCGACGCGAGGAGCCGGTCGCGCTTCCTAAGCATCGGCACTGCCAAGTCTGCGGCACACCGACAGAGTTGAAACAGGAATATTGCAGCGACAAGTGCAAGGTAGCAGGGAAGAAGATTCAGAGGACTAAGATGAGAAATATCATCGTGATAACTGGATTGGTCTTTGTATTCTACATCGCATTTCTGCTGTTCGTCCCCAAGTAGAGCCCATCTCTAGTCATTGACGGATTTGTTGGCCAATCCCACTATTTCACGGGCTGAGCGGTACCTGTTCTCCTGGAGGAACTTTGACATTCCCGCAGTGATCTCTCTGAACACTTCAACCCCTCTGTACATTACCGCTGTTCCGACTTGGACCGCGGATGCTCCCGCCATCATCATCTCAACCGCTCCCCTCCAATCTGTTATTCCCCCAGCGCCGATGATGGGTATCTTGACCGCCCCCTTCGCCTGATACACTGTTCTTACAGCCAGCGAGTGGAGAGCCGGGCCCGAGAGACCGCCATAGACTCCTCCTAAAATCGGAGCGGCAGCGTCGACGTCTATCGCCATGCCCAAAGCAGTGTTGATAGCAGTGAGGGCATTCGCGCCTGCGGCTTCGGCCGCTTTCGCAATTTCTTGAATGTTAGCAACGTTAGGGGTCAGCTTGACAATGACTGGCAATTTGACTCTGGCCTTAACGGCTCGCGTTACCTCAGCAACCATCTCCGCCCTCTGACCAATTTCGACTCCAACCTCCCTCACGTGTGGGCAGGAAACGTTTAGTTCTATGGCGATCGCACCGCCTTCTTCTCCTTTGGAAGCGGCTTCTGCGAATTCTTCTCCATCGAAGCCGAAGACGCTAGCTATGACCGGGACTCCCGCATTCGCAACCGCAGCAACCTCCTCTCTCATTTCGTCCATTCCGGGATTCGGGATCCCGAGAGCGTTAAGATAACCACCTGGAACTTCGATGAAAGACGGATTCCGATAACCCTCTCTGCCCTTTCGGTTGAACGACTTTGTGACAACTCCTCCCGCACCTGCTCTGGAGGCGCGGACCATGACTTCACTAGAAACACCAAGAATTCCGGAAGCGAGAATCGTGGGGTTGGGGAGCTTTATACCAGCAAACTCCACCGATAGGTCAGGTTCCAAATGCTGCCGAGACAATATACGCGGCCCACATTAATTATCTTCGCACCATGCCAGCGCTACAAGAACGACAGAACCAAGACAAGCGAGCGATCTTGAAGGCCTACCTAGTCGATTCACCAGCCGGACTCTTCCTGCTGGAAAAGACTGGCAAGATTGCCGAAAAAGCCCTCTTCCCCCGAAACCCCAAAGACGCCGCTGCGAAACTGAACGAAGTTCGCCAGGGACAACTACCCCCGGAATTCTCTGAGTTCGCGAACCGCCTGTCCCAGATGGGCCTGGAAAGACTCACTGTAGACAACGAATATCTCGCAAGAATCCTCCGCGCATTTTTGACCTCGGAAGTCGTCCTGGACGAAAGGGACGAAACGATCTCAAAGCTGCGGAATCGGCTGCCCAATATGCTTGTCCGGTTCCGGATTGTGGAGTCGAAGGACGATTACGAGAAACTTGTTCACGATGTGTCGATGGAAATCGCCCAGGCATCAATTGCGGAGACCGGAACGAAGCGTGACCTTTACGCGATCCAGACCGTCAGATGCATCGAGGACCTAGACAAGGTACTGAACCTGCTTGCAGGTCGGATACGAGAATGGTACGGGCTACATTTTCCTGAGCTAGACAGGCTCGTGGAAAAACACGACAGCTACATTCGGCTCGTCCAAAGCCTCGGCGCACGCGACTCGTTCTCCCAAGAGTCCCTCGTCCAAATGGGCATACCTCAAGAACGTGCACGGATCATCTCGGAAGCAGCCCAGAAATCCTCAGGGGCAGATCTTCCTCAACCCGACCTCTTATGGCTTCAAGAAGTCTGCGCGACGGTTCTTCAAATGTACAAGCTGAGAGAGACTGCTGAAAAGTACACTGACAAGATCATGCTGGAGGTAGCCCCCAACATGACCGGAGTTCTAGGTGCAGTTCTTTCCGCCAAGATCCTTTCGATGGCTGGAGGCTTAGAGAACGTGGGTAAGATGCCTGCCAGCACGATTCAAGTGCTCGGTGCGGAAAAGGCGCTGTTCCGAACCCTGAAAACTGGAGCTCGCCCTCCGAAGCATGGAATAATATTCCAATACGCCGCCATCCACCAGTCCCCTAGATGGCTGAGAGGCCGAATTGCCCGCGCAGTTGCAGGGAAACTCGCCATTGCCGCCCGAATGGATGCGTTCGGCGGATCCAACGAGGGCGACAAGATGCGAACAGCATTAGAGAAGAAGCTTAGTGATCTCAAAGATCGTTATCAAGGACAACCACCCAAGAAGAAGCATGCCACGCAATGGCGTCCACCCCCACAAAAAGTTCGAAGGGATCTACCTGATCGGGGGGGAAGAGGAAGAGAGACTAGGTACCCTCAGCCTGGCGCCGGGAGAGACCGTTTACGGAGAGGAAATCGTCAAAGTTGGCGATGAAGAGTATCGAGTTTGGGATCCGTTCCGGAGCAAGCTTGCAGCTGCTATCCTGAAGGGACTTGGCAAGATTCCCTTCGGTGAGAAGTCAAAGGTTCTATACTTGGGTGCGGCGAGCGGGACGACGGTCAGCCATGTTAGCGATATCGTTGGGTCTGAGGGGAAAGTGTACTGCGTTGAATTTGCTCAAAGAGCCTTCAGAGACCTAGTCAACAACGTATCAAAAAAGAGGATCAATACAGTACCGATCTTCGAGGACGCACGGTTTCCCAGCAGGTACCGGAGTCTAGTCTCCGAAGTGGACTCGGTATACTGCGACATTGCACAGCCGGACCAAGGAAGAATATTGGCCGAGAACCTTGATACATTTCTGAGAAAAGGGGACGAATTCCTAATGGCGATAAAAGCACGCAGCATTGACGTGACTCGAGATCCGAACGCTATCTTTCGGCAAGAAGCCGAGGTCTTGAAAAAGAGAGGATACGTAATCGGAGAAATGGTTCGGTTGGACCCATTCGAGAAAGACCATTGTATGGTTCGAGGCGGGAAATAGGCGGGTTATTTCTCGTGGATCGAGACGGTTTTCTTGATGTAATTTTGCAGAACGAATTGCGAAAGCTCAACACTCATCTTCCAAAGAATAGAAAAACCATCAGAGAATTGTTGTCCGAGGACCCGCCAACCGTTTCTACGGTGGGTGGAGAGACGGTCACTATGAAAAAGCCTGAAGTTGAAGCTTTGAGTGCTGAGTTGCCGGAGGCGTTGCGTGACAAGGTCAAGCTTCCCATTGTTTTGTTGAGGAGGAGGGAGTTGGGAGCAGGCGCGTTTACCCTAATGGGAGACTCTTACGATGAATATGCATTGTCCAAGGTCCTGGGTGATTACAAGGGAACTCTGGCAGACTTCAGGCGGTCAAGAGAATCTTCAACGATCTTTTACAAGCCGCAAGTCAGCGAGCTGATGCGCCGCTTTCATTCCCTTATCGTAGTCGGATTCGGCCTCTCCGAATGAACTAGGCCCGTAGCAATTTCTATACCCAAGTGCCCAGATCGTCTAGTGACGAGACTCCACGCGACCATTGAACGCTTATGTACGCACGGTTCCCAAGTAGCTAGCCGATAGCTCTCTTGCTTGAGGACAGCATTGCAAAGCGTGTCGTTCACACTTGTCTGAGAGTACACGAAGACGATATGGTCCTCATCGAAACTTGGCAACACACGATCGACCTAGCGAGCGAAATAGCTCTTGAATGCTATCGGACAGGGGCCAAACCTCTCATCACACTCAACACCGACAGGCTCTGGTGGGGAACCCTTGCCGAGATTCCCGAACAATACATGCGCAAGATCCCCCGCCACATACTCAGCGCGGTTGACAATGTAACAGTCTGGATTGCGCTTGGGGGTCCCGAAGACCCCTCCAAATTCCGGGATGTACCGGCCTCGAGACTAGAGATCCTTTTCGAAGGAGACAAACCTGTCCTCGACAAGACTTTCGAGAAAAAGGTTCGGACCGCCGAACTCCTTCTGGGCCACGTCACGCCGCAACGCGCCAAAGCTTACGGATTCGATTATGACCGTTGGTTGAAAATGACCGAAGAAGCGATCAAGGTTGACTACCCCAAGCTAGCCGAGCTGGGAAGAAAAGTAGCTCTCCGCTTGGAGCGTGGGAGTAAGGTGCACATCACATCTAGAGGGGGAACCGATGTCAGGTTCGAGATAACGAAACGACCAGTTCATGTCCAGGATGGGATAGTTGATCAAGCGGATGTAGAGCATGGGCTCGTTTCAACACAATTGCCTTCAGGCAAAGTTGAGGTCGCCCCACTGGAGGAGTCAGCACGAGGAACTGTAGTTTATGATCTGCCCCGCGCTTTGAAGGGGAGACTCATTCAAGAGCTTAGACTAGATTTTGAGAAAGGGCGAATCAAGGAATTCCGAGCCAAGAAGTATGAAGAAGTGTTCCGTGAGGTCTACGATGCAACGCAGGGCGACAGGGATAAGATAGCCCAGTTTACTCTGGGACTAAACCCCAAAGTGGATCTGATCGGATACACTACGGATGAACTCTCCTTGGGTACCGTGACAATCGGAGTGGGAGCGAACAAGGGTATCGGTGGGAAGAACGACAGCAGCTTTTCCTTCTCCGGAACCGTTACGAAACCTACAGTCGAGATTGACGGGCAAACGATAATGGTCGATGGAAGAATAACGCTGTAGTACAAACAATCCATTTTTAGTCAACAATACGGTATGCGGGGCACAGATCTCGCATGGTCAAGAGACTAGTCGACGTTCTGGTTCTGAACTCGAATGAGACCATAACCATAGACTCTCCTGACCCCGAGAGGGGACTTGGTATCGTCGATCATGGAGGTGTCGCGATAAACCAAGGCAGGATAGTTCTGGCAGCGTCAACTGAACTGCTAGAAAGAAAATTTCGGGCCAGAAGAATCATAGACGCTGGAGACGAAATCATCCTGCCCGGGTTCGTCGACCCGCATACTCATTTGGTCTTCGCCGGTGCTCGTGACGCCGAGTTTCAGCTGAGGATAGCCGGCGTCTCCTACTTGGAAGTCCTTCGCAAGGGGGGAGGAATAATTGAGACCGTGAATCTTACTCGTCAGGCCAGCCCAGAGTCTCTTTTTCAATCTGGAATGCAGAGACTCGATACGTGTCTTGAATCCGGCTCGACCTCGGTTGAGATAAAGAGCGGGTATGGACTTACGGAAGATAGCGAGCTCAGAATTCTCAGGATTGTTCAGCGTCTAAAGAGGTATCATCCTTGCAATATTGTTCCCACATTCATGGGTGCTCATGCGGTTCCGCCCGGTGAAATCTTGTCGGAATATGTTCCCAGTGTGATCAACGATATGCTGCCGCATGTTGCTCGAGAAGGGTTAGCAAAATTTTGCGACGTATTTTGTGAACGGGGAGCATTTGATTCAATCGAGTCGGAGAGGATTCTCAGGAAAGCCGCGAAACTTGGTCTCAAGCTCAAGATACACGCGGATCAATTCACTGATAATGGGGGAGCCCAGGTTGCGAACAGACTCCACGCCATATCGGCAGATCATCTGGTCCACTCAACGACAGAACAGCTCGAAAAGATGGCGGAGACCAAGGTTGTCCCGGTCTTGCTACCTTCATCATCACAAAGTCTGCTAGCTGGGGAGAATGCTGATGCTCGAGGCATGCTTGCTATGGGGCTGCCTGTGGCTTTGGGAACGGACTTCAGCCCTTCCAACTGGATGCTCGGGCAATTGACCGTCGCCGCCCTTGCGTCTCGAGAGTTGAGAATGAACGCTTCTGAAATCATTCGAGGGATAACAATCAATGCTGCCAAAGCGATTGGATTGGAGAAGAGGATCGGAAGCCTCCATCCTGGCAAGCAGGCGGATCTCGTGACCTTGCGAGCACCCAACCACAGATGGATCGGATACACGTACGGTGAACGGATCGTTGACAATGTCCTTATCGAGGGTGAATGGGTAGTAAGGGACGGTAGGAGGATTCTTTGACTCAAAGGCGAAAGCCTGGAGCCGCCTCGGTGCAGAAACACCGAAGGAGGATCTCCGCAATAACTGGGATGGAGTTACACTGCAAGAGCTGGCAAATAGAAGGGGCTTACCGCATGATCCACAACGTTCTTGATCGCGAAGTCGCCAAAGACCCTGATCACCTAATCGTCTATGGCGGGACCGGACGAGCTGCTCGTTCTTGGGACGCGCTAGAAGCAACGCTTGATACCCTAGAGAAGCTTGGAGAGGATCAGACACTTCTCATTCAGAGCGGCAAGCCGGTCGCAGTGTTCAAGACTCACAGACTGGCCCCTCGAGTACTGATCGTCAACAGCATGATTGTTCCTAAGTGGGCGACTTGGGACTACTTCTACGAACTCGAGCAAAAGGGACTCATCATGTACGGACAGATGACCGCTGGGTCGTGGGCATACATCGGAACGCAGGGGATACTTCAGGGGACGTACGAAACACTCGCAGCAGTGGCCAAGGAACACTTCCAAGGAACGCTCGCTGGAAGACTCGTATTGACCGCGGGCCTAGGCGAGATGGGAGGTGCTCAGCCCTTGGCGGTAACAATGAATGATGGCATCGCCCTGGCAGTGGAGATCGACAAGAATGCCATCGAGAAAAGAATCCGGCATGGATATCTGCAGACCTTCGTTGACGACTTGGACGAGGCGCTTGATCTGGTTCAGCAAGCTAAGCATGACAGAGTTCCTCGCAGCATTGGTCTATTAGGAAACGCTGCCGAGGTGCACCCGGAACTCCTAAGGCGTCGCATAATTCCAGATATTGTGACCGATCAGACATCAGCACATGACCCTTTGAACGGGTACTACCCAGCTGGGCTTTCAAAGGATGAGGCAGATTCCCTTCGAGGTTCTAATCCGGAAGAATACCTGAAGAGGGCCCGTCGAAGTATTCGCACGCATGTGAAAACTATGATTGCGATGTCTCGACGAGGAGCTGTGGCGTTCGAGTATGGAAACAATATCCGGCAACAGGCCTTAGACGCCGGGTTGAAGAACGCGTTTGAGTTCCCGGGTTTTGTCCAGCGCTACATTAGACCAATGTTCTGCGAGGGCAGAGGCCCGTTCAGATGGACTTCACTGGTTGGAGATCCGGAGGATATTCGCAAAATCGATGAGCTAGTTCTCTCTGCCTTTCCTCAAGATCAAGGCCTGTCTAGGTGGATTCGGAAGGCTCAGAAAGAGGTGAAGTTCCAGGGTTTGCCAGCTAGAGTGTGCTGGCTTGGGTTCGGAGAGCGGGCTAAGTTTGGTGGACTGATAAACGAGATGGTGGCGAACAGGGAGCTTGCTGGGCCGATCTGGATTGGAAGAGACCATCTTGACTGTGGAAGTGTTGCTTCTCCTCGTAGAGAGACTGAAGGTATGCTTGATGGTAGTGATGCTATCGCTGATTGGCCTATCCTGAACGCGCTGTTGAACACGGCTGCAGGTGCGACTTGGGTGAGTGTGCATCAGGGCGGCGGTGTCGGAATGGGCTACAGCGTTCACGCGGGAATGTGTCTCGTCGCGGATGGAACACCGGAGGCTGCGGGCAAGCTGGAACGGGTGTTGACTACTGATCCGGGAATAGGGATTGTGAGGCACGCGGACGCGGGGTACACAACGGCGAGAAACATAGCCCGGGAAAAGGGCATTCAGATGCCGATGCTCAAGTAACAAGCAGAAAAGCGAGGGTCGGCAGAAACTCCGCTGGTGACGAATGAAGATACGAAACGTCGGAGGCATCTTCATTTCTCGACTGGCGAAACGTTGTCTCTGTTCCGACCACTCAAGCCGCGCAAAAAATCCAGTTTACCTTCGGTGGCCAGTCCGGACTGTCCACTCACACGACGCGAGGGGCAGTCGCTAAGACCCCCTATTTTCCAAAAACCATTTCCTGTTTGGCGTGGATTCCGGGCGAGACAGGGTGATCAGGGCGCAATCCGGGCTGGGATGGCACTGGAAAGAAGGCGACAATTCCGAACGAATTTCGGGAGAGTTGCTGGGCGGTTCCCAGATTCGAGATCAGGGCAGATATTGGGCGATTTCCTGAACCCGGAGGAATCCTTGTCAACCACTCTTGCGTCGCGAGATGCTCTGCAATACCCCCTCCTTTTTGACGAGAAAATTTTCTGTCTGGCGGTGTTTCTGGGCGACTCCTCCCATTTAGGGTGCAGTTCATCCTTTGATGGCAGGGCAGAAAGACGGGAGATCTAGGGCGATCTCCGAACGATTCCGGGGCGAAATTTTAGCCATGTCCCAGATTCGAGATCAGGGCCGATAATGGGCGATTTCGCCCCGGAGAGGACGGCCAAGGTTTCATATGCGTAGGATCGTGAAGATCCCGTTGGCCGGTCGTCGAGAAGCCGTTACACGAAACGAGATGATGGCGAAAAAGCGTCCTCGTTGTAAGGAGTAAGGAACCGCTCGTGAGGAGAAAGGATCGCACGCGGTCAACGAGAGGTGTTTGTTACCAGCGGTCTAGGCATCTGGCTCATATAGAGACAGTCTTTCACAGGGAGCGTCATCGAGCCCGAGCCCTTGCGACTGCTCAACTCTACAGGGGCTCTACGAACCACCACGAAAGGTACAGTCTCTCGGGTTTCCCCCATCAAGAGCTGCGCCGCCCCAGCGATCCCGTCTGCCACTGCATGGAATGTTATCCGAGCCTTTCGTCCATACAAATCCCTGATTCCACGGCTGTCCCGCACCGGTTGGAATCCAGAACAAGCAATCGCGAGCCCCGTCGTCCCCAGGCGTAGAGGGGTGACCCGACTGTCGACAATAACAACACCAACCCTCTTTCCGAGCTTCTGATCGATGCTTCTCCGAATTCTATCTGCGGAACGTTGCGGATTCACCGGCCACGGAATGACGCTATCGCGTGGGGCATTCTTGCGGTCAACTCCCGAATTCGCTGTTGCGTTTCCATTCTTGACGGTGAGAAGAACACCAGGAACCCCGCCGTACATGGCGTCAGATTCGTTGACTACAACCTGAGCAAACGCGGGATGCATGTCAAACCTGCGGCCAAGTCTCTTAGCCAAAACTGTGGGTTTGACATTCGCGAGAGAAACGATGTTCTTTTCCGACAGAGAGACAACTTTGCTCGCGATCGCAAGTATGTCGCCGTTTTTGACTCTCAATCTGGCAACGGAAAGCGCTTCAACGAATCTAGCAGCTAGTGAATCACCGGGGAGAATTAGTTTGGACTTGATTGCGTAGAGTTGCACTCTAATTCGAGCCCTTGGTGAATCGTCTTACCAGATCGCTGACTGTGCCGTTCCTGACTAGCTCGAATACTCGCTCGATATCATTGTGGGAAGACCTGTCCTGCGTCAGAGGACGAACCTCTTTCCGGATAGCTTGATAGATGCTCTTGGTACCTCTTCCTAGACCCGAGCTCCCTCTTAGATGAACTGCTTGAGCGGCGGTTAGAAGTTCTATCGCGATGACGTATTGGCAATTTTCGAGAATAGTGGTTGACTTGTGGGCTGCGCCTGGTCCCATGCTCACGAAGTCTTCGAAATTGCCGGAGGTGGGGATCGAGTCGCTGCTCGCTGGATGTGCCAGTATCTTGTTCTCCGCGACCAAAGCGGTCGCAGTGTACTGAAGGGCCATCAGACCGCTGGCAAGGCCAGGTTTGGATTCCTTCCCAACGAGAAAGGCCGTGAGACCGTTGTTTAGGGATGCATCGAGAAGAGCGGATATTCTTCGCTCCGATATGTTCGCGATGGTCGAGAGGCCTAACCCCATTATGTCCAGAGCCATGGAAATTGGTTGCCCGTGAAAGTTACCGCCTGACAAGCAAGCTCTGTCATCCGGGAAAATGAGTGGGTTGTCCGTGGCCGAGTTCATTTCAATTTCAAGCGTTGATCTGACAAACTCCATCGCGTCGATCATTGGCCCCATTACTTGGGGTGCGCATCGGAAAGAATACGGGTCTTGAGGACGTCCATCAGCGGGGTCGTCCTTGGTTATTGATCGGCACATCTTGCTACTCTTTAGCAGGGCACGGATGTCTCTAGCAACTTGGACCTGTCCGTTGTGCCGCCTGACATTGTGTATCCGTCGGTCGAATGGATCAATCCATCCCTTGATTGCCTCTAAGGAAAGAGCGAGTGCCGCTTCTGCTGTCTCCAACAGATTATAGGAATCATAGAGGTTGAGACAACCTATCGAAGTCATTTGCTGGGTGCCGTTGTTGAGTGCGAGTCCTTCTTTCGCCTCTAATTCAACGGGATCCTGACCAATCCTTTGCAGGGCTTGCTTCCCTACCATCCAAGTGCCCTTGTATTCGACTCTCCCTTCTCCCATTAGTACCAGCGCCATATGAGAGAGGGGGGAGAGATCGCCGCTAGCCCCAACGGATCCTTTCTGGGGAATGTAGGGGTGCACTCGCTTGTTGAGCAACACTACGATCAGCTGGGGAATTTCTGGCCTGATACCCGAATTGCCTTTGATGAGGGTATTCGCTCTCAACAACATCATGGCCCTAACCACATCCGTTGAGTGGGGTTTGCCTACGCTTGAGGCATGGCTTCGGAGAAGGTTTGCTTGAAGCTGCTTAAGATCTTCAGGTGCGACCCTTACGTTCGATAAGGCACCGAAGCCAGTATTGACACCGTAGATTACTTTGTCTTCTTGGAGCAACTTTTCAAGAACTGCTCTGCTTCTCTTTGTTTCTTGAAGTGCTTTCCTATCCACTCGGACCGTGCTGTTGCTTCGTGCTACAGACACTAGCTGATGCAGAGTCAGGCTTGATCCGTCTATCGTTACCTCGGCCAATCTTCCACGAGAAAGCGGCAGTCTAAGATTTGAGAGATAAGGTTGGCTGTCCGTCCGTCCAGACTCTTCTTTCCCATTAGCGACCCGTTTCTCGTGACTAATCAACCCACTTCATACTTGATCTTCCGGACCCTGCCTTGTTGGAGGAGACCAACTGGCCTCAATGTGTAATACTGATATTCTCCTCCCAAACATCGGGGTTTGCCCTTGAGTCAAGTAAAGGATCCCAAACTAGCCCCTTCCGGGCGGGTGAAGATCGCATGGGCGAGAGAGCATATGCCCGTGCTTGCAAAGATAACGAGGAGACTGGTCGCTCACAGGGCGTTCAAGGGGTACAGAATAGGAACATGTCTTCATCTTGAAGCTAAGACGGCCGTCTTGGCAGAATCCATCTACCAGGCTGGCGCGGAGGTCGCAATAACCGGAAGCAACCCCCTCTCGACTCAAGACGACGTGGCAGCGGCGCTATCCGAAACAGGAGTCCACGTTTACGCCTGGCACGGAGTGACTGACCAACAACACAAACAGAACCTGAATCGGGTGTTGGACTTGCAACCAGACATTCTAATCGACGATGGCGCCGAACTCTCGATTCTTGCACACATGAGAGGAGGGAAACTGTTGCGCAATATCATCGGCGCTTGCGAAGAAACCACGACAGGCGTGACGCGTCTCAAGGCCATGGAGCAACAAGGGAAACTAAGATTTCCCGTCATAGCCGTCAACGATGCCCTCACCAAGTATCTTTTCGACAGTCGGTATGGAACCGGCCAATCTGGTCTCGAGGGTATAATGCGGGCGACAAACCTCCTCCTCGCAGGCCGAAACGTGGTAGTAGCAGGCTACGGATGGGTCGGCAGAGGGGTAGCGGAACGCGCTCGTGGAATGGGATCAAAGGTCACCGTGACAGAAGTGAACCCTGTTAGGGCGCTAGAAGCCCTCATGGAAGGGTTCGACGTCATGCCGATGTCCGAAGCCGCCGAGAAAGGCGACCTGTTCATCACCGCAACCGGAGACACCGACGTGATAACCGCGGCACACATGCTCAAGATGAAAGACAAAGCAATCCTATGCAACGTCGGCCACTACGATGTCGAGGTAAGTGTGAGAGATCTTGAAAGGCTTGCAGTCAAACACAAGAAGGTACGCCCCGAAGTCGTGGAGTACACTTTACGAAATAAGAAGAGACTTTACCTGCTTTCCGAAGGACGTCTAGTTAACCTAGCGGCCGCAGACGGACACCCTGCCGAGGTCATGGACATGAGCTTCGCCGACCAAGCCTTGTCGGCTGAGTATCTCTCCAAGAACAAGGGCAAGCTGCCTCCAAAGGTGGTCAAGGTTCCGGAAGAGCTTGATTTCGAGGTCGCTCGACAGAGACTCGAAGCCTTCGGGCGCAAGATCGACACCCTATCCCGATTGCAACAGAAGTATCTCCATTCTTGGCAAGCTTGAGCCTCCAATCGCACAGGTGCTTGCACAAATCCGCACAGCAGCATTCCACCTTGCACGGGCGCATTATGAACTGCTCTGAGTCAAACCTTCGCCTCAAACCACCGATTTCTTTCCTTAGAACCGATAAGCGCACCGCGACAAGGGTTCAGACCTCTAACCCATTAAGCACGGAATTCTGCAGATTAGTCGTCCAAAGCTAATTAGTTCTCGGAGGGGACTTTCGGGTTCCCGGTGTATCGAGCTGCGTTTCTGGCCATTCAGTCCCAAAGTGTTCCATCGAGTACGGGACACTGGTCGGAAAAAAGCCCGACTCCCACCGTGGATGATCACGTTAGTCGCGATTTTCTCTGTCTGGGAGGCTGTTGCCCTTCTTGGGATCGTCTCCAGCGATCAGCTTCCTCCTCTTCACAATGTCCTGCTCACACTGGTCCAACTCGGAGGAACACCGTTTTTCTTGGTTCGCGTCGGCCAGAGCTTCGTCAACGTAGCCGCGGGGGTTTCTCTTGCTCTGGTGGTCGTTATGCCCCTAGCATTACTAGTAGGTCTTAGAAACCGGCTGGATGAAGCGATAACGCCGATCATCATGCTGGTTGGGGCGTTGCCCGACTTGGCAATACTCACTGTCCTCGTTACTGTAATCGGAAGGGGAAATGTGGCAGCGGTAGCGATCTCTGCCTTCAGTGCCTTCTTCCCAATCTACTTCACAATCAGACAAGGAGTTAAGGAGATTCCAATAGATTACTTTCACGTTGCATCAGTGTTCAAGGCGGGAAGGCTCGACACCTTCTCCAAGATCGTTCTTCCCTCAATCTTCCCGAACTTCCTGACTGGACTAAGGCTCTCATTCGAGTTCAGCTGGAACGTACTCCTCGCGGTAGAAATCATCGCAAGCGTTGCTGGGGTTGGAAGTTTCATCTCTAACAGTATTCAGGGCTCAGCACACTCAATGACATACGGCCTTGCTGCAATAATGACCGTAGGTTTTCTCACTATCTTAATGGATCGCGCATTCTTCGAGCGACTAGAGCAACGAATCAAGAGATGGCGGTAAACAATCGTTTGCACGTAGAATTCTCTAACGTCACAAAAATTTACTCAGAACCGCCGCGAACCGTGACCGCGCTGAACGACATATCTTTCCAGATCAATGAAGGAGAGTTCGTCTGCATCGTCGGCCCAAGCGGTTGCGGGAAATCCACCCTTCTGAGAATGATCGCCGGGCTAGATCGGCCCTCCTCGGGAGAAATCCGTTTCAGAGGCGACCTCCTCACTGCTCCTCATCCGAAGATCAGCATGGTCTTCCAGACGTTCGCTCTTCTTCCTTGGAGAACAGTCCTGGAGAATGTCGCATTTGGACTTGAGGTCCAGAACGTCTCGAAACACGAGAGGGAGAATACTGCCAGAGAACTTCTCGGAATGGTAGGGCTCAAGGACAGCGAAAATCTCTATCCGAAACAGCTCTCGGGTGGAATGAAACAACGGGTTGGTATAGCTAGAGCCCTTGCCATAGACCCGGAGGTTGTCTTAATGGACGAGGCTTTCAGCGCCATCGATGAGTTTACGGCAGAGGCGCTCCGGGAAGAGGTCGCAGAGATCCACGCTGAGACTCAGAAGACTTTCCTCCTCGTTACCCACAACCTTCCGGAGGCGATTGAACTTGCCGATAGGATATTGGTTCTCTCCGCTCGACCCGCCCGAGTGAAAAGCATAGTGCCTATTGAGTTGCTTCGGCCGAGAAGCCCGACCGCATCAGATTTTGTGAGCATCCACAAAGACATCTTTTCGTTGCTGCAGTCTGAGCTTGAGGCCAGCATAATGCGACATCGGTTAGGCGAGATCAGGGAATTTCAGAAACTGCGGGACATGGAGGGTCGTTAGTATGCAGTTCAAACTCGTAGCTTTCGGACTTGCCTTGCTAATAATTGGTCTCGTGACATATGCGTCCATCCCCGCCGTCCACACAACTCCTATCGTCAACGAACAGTTCGTTTGGGTGCAGAAAGGGGTCCTTGTACAGGGCCCGGGACTGTATGAAACCCCGAAGAACATCACCCTGTTTCCAGGGACGAACAATACTCTACACGTTAATGTCACGCAATCGCAACCAACAGGAGGGTCCTCATCTTTACGGTTCGAACTCTACGAGCTGAACAAATCGCAGACATGTCCGGCTGCAGGAGAGTCTACCATCTTGATTGACCGATCTGTTTCGGACAAGCAGCCGTTCAATCTTACATTGACTTCAGAGGGAACTTACTGTTTTGTATTCGACAATCAGCATTCTCAGTCATCGAGCAGCATCGACATTTCGGCTTGGGTCTCGAGCCGTACAGACAAAGTCCTGGTAGCAAGGGATGGAAGCGCGAATACGGCAGGTCTCGGGCTAGGAGCCCTTGGTCTTGTTGTCGCCCTCTGGGGATATTCCAGAAAGAGCATTATTCCTTGGGAGTGAGCTCTTGGGCTGCAAAACGCTCTGGGGTTGAGTCACATCCGGTCCCGAGGAGGAGGTTGTCGAGACCACAGCGATACCGGCAACCTGATGTCGTCTTCGATGAATGGTCACCGCGAGTACAACGACTCCAAGTACCGTTGCGGCAGTAATTGCAGTAGCAAAAGAGGGCTCGATTATAACACGGTAGCTGGCGGTTAGAATGGTATCCTTGACAACTGAGATCCAACGCGGGTTCTGCGTGCTTCCGTCGTTCCAAGCGGCAAAGCTGTCTGTCAGTCCAAGTTGAATGGTTGTGGATCCTATTGATACTGGGATCTGTGGTTGAATAGAGATTGAGTGCGGTCCATATGGGACAGGCAGCCTTAATTCGTTTGTAGCGTCCGAGGTCCAGTTCCCGCCGTCGATGGTGATTTCAACGCCTTGGGAAGGAGCGTTTACTTGCAGTAGAAGGCGAGGAGCGCTTGTCCGGTCGACTAGAACGGAATATGATGTTGCGCTGGTCGTAGTTACTATCACCTTGACGAAGTTCGCCTGGTCCCAGAACGTGTTGTTGCTGACGCATGGAGAGTTGCAGGGTCCAAATGGTGCGTCACTAAGGTCTCCTCTTGGATGGGCGTCTATCAGGCGAACACTACCATGGCCTGCGGGGATACTCTCGTTCACTTTGTAAATTAGAATACCTGCTCCGGGATAATCTGATGGGAAAGGCAAGTATTGGTCGTAGGTGCCGATCTTCGCCCTCATCTCGGCCAGGTAGTAGGTCAGGGTTCCATCATGATTTGCGGCGATAGGAATCTTGACCGATTGGTTGCCGACAGTAGAGGATTCTAAGTTCTGCAGCGTGACGTTCGCGCTTTGACCCGGTTGAATGACGGGTATTCTTGAGCTTGGAACAAAGCCTAGTTGGATCTTCGACCAGATCGAATGATGAGATGGGTATGTACCCGGCCTCGGTTGGAGTGGATTGCCATTGTTCGGGTTCCATTCTCCCAAGGCCATTATTTCCCAGTAGCCTAGAAAGTTATTCGACGGGTCGATTTGACCGGTCAGATCGTAAAGATCGGGGAGTCCCAAGAGGTGGCCTGCCTCGTGGCAGTAAACTCCTGTTGGGTCAGATTCGGCTACCACTGACGTTGAGATCTTGTATGAGATCAAGGGCGCGGGATTGAACACGTAACCTGGAATCGTAAAGGAGTGAATATCTGAGGCTACGTGAGTCATTGCCTCGTCGTTGCCTGAATGAACTATGATCGCGAGCTTGTAGCTTGCTAGATCCACTCCTGCGTTGTACGCGGCTTGGAGTGAATCAGAGACTAGTCGGCTGTCACTCGATACAGTATCTGCCCCATAATACGTCATGGCGTTAGGCAAAGTATGCCACGAAGAGCTAGCGGCAGGCGTCATGCTGGTCTGAAATGAAACGGCTCCATAGGAGTCTTCGTTGTAATAGTTGTTCAGTTTTGAGAGCATCGTCAGAATCTGCCCGGGAGAAGAAGTGTTTCCCTTATCGGGAAACTGGACCGTAATAACGATGGTTCGCTGAGGACCATTCACCGCTGCAAGGGGTAAATGATTCGGGGGAAGGCCCTTATCGGTCTCCCCGTAGTGAAGAACATTCACCGCTCCTGCTGAGAAGGATAGGATAATCAGTGCAAGAATCGCACTCGTTGTAAAGCGAAATACCATCTCGGATCCTTCGAGAAGCTATTACTGAACCGGGCTGGTCTCTAGCGCCAAAAGCAGACTGTAACCAAGTGACAACTCTCCGAGTTTCAGAAGGATTGAAAAAACTGCTATGAGAGGGGCGAGGGACGGAAGAGTCCTTTCTTGCGACTAACGATGGATATGATTCGCTCGGGTCGTCGAAGCGCGTTCTACGTAGTCTTAAATACCGTGTTGGCTGAGAAGAGGTTCTTCACATATCGGATGTCTCCGAGGGTCTTCGCATGAGTCACAGTAAAGTTGGAATTGTCGGTTACGGAGTTTACATCCCCCGAGAGCGCATTGAGACAGCGAAGATCGTCAGGGAAAGAGAGAAGAAGCGAGGGAAGGAACTCGAAAAGGTTCTGGAGAAGGTAAGGCATGGACTTCTTCTCCGTGAAAAAGCAGTTGCAGGGCACACCGAAGACACGATGACTATCGCCACCGAGGCGGCAGAAAATGCTATCCGCATGGCCGGTATTTCACCCGGAGAGATCGGGAGCGTTACTGCCGGGTCGGAGTCCAAGCCTTACGCAGTCGGCACGATAGCACGACACGTCGCATCGTTCATCGGCGTCGGCGAAAACGTATTCATTGCCGACCTTGAGGGCGCTTGCAATTCTGGAATGCAAGGGGTTAGCTTCATAGACGCTGAGATTCGTAGCGGGCGAATAAAATACGGTCTTGCAATTGGGTCGGATGTTGCTCAGGCTGAGCGCGGGGATCCCTTAGAATACTCTGCCGGAGCGGGTGCCGGGGCCTTCGTGCTGGGAAAAAGCGATCTAATAGCGAGTATCGAGGATATTGCGCCATATTCTAGCCTCTTCATGGATTTTTGGAGACGCGAGGAATCCGCAGTTCCCAAGCACTTTGGCAGGACAACCGTTGAAGCTTACAAATCTCACATTATCGGTGCTATCGCCAACCTGTTCCGCAAACACCCAGAACTTTCTTTATCCGACTTTGATTGGATAACATTTCACCAGCCATCAGGCTATCTTCCCATGAAAACATGCAATGCCCTCACCCAGGACGAGATCCCGTACGTTGGCGATTCATCCATCGCTCGACGAATGAGACTCACCGAGCAAGACATCGAGAAAAAGATCAAACCATGGCTTAGAGTGCTAGACACAGGAAACACCTACGCCGCCTCTACTATGATATCTCTTGCTTCACTCTTTGACAAAGCCAAGCCTGGCGACCAAGTTCTGGCGGTGTCCTACGGCTCAGGAGCTTATTCAAACGCAACCTGGTTTGAGGTTCAGGACGGGATCGAGGAGAAGAGAGGGCGAGCTCCTACTGTTATGGATTACGTGGAGCGGAAATCTGAGATCAGGATCGATACCTATCACGATTTGATTCGCGAACGATTGTCAAGAATCAAGAGAAGGTTGGAGATTCCACGGATGGTCGGCGAAATTGAACCTGTCAACGGGAGCTACTTCTCACTCTCTCTTTGCAAGGGGTGCAATAGGATCTACTATCCTGCGAGGGAGACATGTCTTGCTTCAGACTGTCCTGGACCGATGGAGAAGAAACGGTTTCCGAGATTTGCGAAGCTGAAGAACGTCTCAAAGCTTCCCTTCAAGAAGAGATGGACCTCCAACTTCGAGCTCCTCGAAAACGACAAGGTGCTATTCGTAGATGCGGATGTCTCCGATTTGAAACCGGGAGTCCGACTGGAAGGCGTCATCAGACGGCTCGACTACGAAGGAAAAGACGGACTGATTCTCTATGGAATCGCTTATCGGCCGGTATTCCGAGAGGCCCTAGCGGTGGTCTCCAAGCCGAAGCCAATCGCCATCGCGCCTACCCAATACGCTTAGAATAGTCCTGACAATACCGGACTAAAACATAGTTTCGGACAAAACTCGCTATGAGTTTAGCTCTGACCCGGCAAGAGCTGAGCTTCCAGCGAAGAGTCAATGTGTTGCGGAAAAACACTTCAGATCCTTCGCTGCCAAGATAGAAGTCGAGGAATATTTTCCCGGAGACTTCCTTCGCGCGCTTGGCAGAAACGGGAGGAGTGAGCTTCGAAATAGCTGACATGGCTGTCAAACTTGTGGCTTCTCGACTCCTCGTTCTACATGCGGCTCGGGCGCTTGATCGGGGAGAAACAGCCAGAAAGGAGGGGGGCCGCGTTCGAGGTGGCGCGAGAGTCTTTGCAAGTCCATGGAGGTGTCGACGATACGAAGGATCTTCCGGTAGAACGTTACTTCAGGGATGCGAGGTTCATGATGATTGGAGGAGGTACCAGCGAGATCATGAGATACATCATCCAAAGAGAGGTCTACAAGGAAATGGGCCGACCTTCCTGATGTTACCGCTTGCTTTTGCGTGAAGTTACGCGATACTTTAGTCGATTTCAGGCCGTAGGCCGATCGACAAAGGCTCCACTTGTATGTCCACCGTTGAGATAGAGAACTATCGCTGGAAGTGCGAGAACTTTCTAAAAGGGTATTGTCCGGGTAAGGACTGTGATGTCTGCGCGAAGATAACTAATCGGCTCCTCCTCAAGGGGCTGGTCAAGATCACTCACGCGGACGAGGTCTTGAAACCCGTACAGGCTACTCCAACAACCAGTCAGCCCTGACCATCGCTCGCAACGTTCCAACCGTCCCTAAACTAGCAGGGTATACTTTTCAATAAACAGATATCTCTTGCTCCAATCTGCGCGCTTTCATGTGAGGTAGGTTTATACCATCAGTTTCGCAATATAGCGTATGCGCGCTAAATCTTGTCCACTCTTCTGTCCACACCTCGCTCGCGCCGTGTTGGGGGTCCGCTGAATTGGTCGACATTCATTATTTCATCTTCATCATGAACGTTGACTCCGCTATCGCGTCGGCTATCGCAGGTATCGTTGTCTTCGCTTTGACTTACATCGGGCTCAAGTTAATCTACCGCATGTGGAGAAGAAGTCTCAAATGTCCACACTGTGGGGAAACCTACCGCGATCATCAGGTTTCTCCTCCGGTAGAGAAGGCTCTGCCCAACGCTTTGTGGACATAGCTTCAAGTTCTGTCCGTTCTAGACGGTCAATTCTTCCAGGCTGCGAGGGTACTTAGTTATGAAGTCCATACCATGTTTGCTGAGCTCAATCGTGTCCGAATGTCGGAAACCGGCAAGGCCAGGAACGTAGAGCCCAGGCTCACACGAAAACACCATCCCAGTCTTCATGATCGTCTTCTCTCCTGGGTCGAGCCAGGGCGGCTCATGACCGTCAATCCCAATGCCGTGGCCCACATGATGACGAAGGTCGCCCGCCAAACCTGCACTTTCGACAGCCTTCCGTGCGGCGGCATCGACCTGAAAACAGGGCGTACCAGCCTTGAATGTTCCTAACGCAGCGTCCTGCGCTCTCAGCATAGCGTCGAAGTATCTCTTTTCTCTCGGCCCGGCCTTTCCGACGATAACTGTCCGCTCCAGCTCGCTGGTGTACCCTCCAACCTCAACTCCGGCCTCGGTAACTAATACGTCCCCCCTCCGGATTTTGCGCTTTGAGAAGACGGCGTGTGGCACGGCCGACCCGGGTCCGACCTGTCCCCTGCAGCCGACAACTACCGGCGAAAGGCCCCACTTTAGTTGGTGATATTTTGTCCCAAGCTTGTTCATCATTCTTGTCAAAGCTTCATAGCTAGCCCTCATTCCAATGAGCGCATCATGTACTCCTGGTGCGATGTTTTCTATCAGAATGTCGTGAGCCTTCTCCGCCCAACGAGCGCTCTCTCTCAACAAGCGTATCTCTTGTTCAGATTTTACCCATCTCAGACTGTCCACCAGATCTCTTCCATCAACCATCCTGGATTGCTGGAGCAAGTCTCGCAATGAAGGACCGCGGTAGCCCCAGCCTCCGGTTGCTCCGTCAACAGAATCCGTCGCGATTTTCGATCCTGTTAGTCCTTTTTGTCTCAGTATCTTGACAAAGTGTCGAATCGGGTGGGTTGTGCCTGGGTAATCAGGATAGCTGAAGAACTCCTCGATGAGGGTGGAATCCTCTTCCACGTGATCCTCTTCTAGACGAGGGCCCATCATGAAGATAGTACCGTCTTGGGGGATGACTAGCGCTAGAGGTCTTTCCGTCGAGATGTGGCTAAATCCGGTAGCATAGAGAATTCGGGTGGGATTCGTAAGATAGAGTGCCGCGCACCTAGACCTTTTCAATTGATCCCGGATTTTTTTGATCCTAGACTTGTGCTCTGACTGGCTTATGATCAAGTCGCCTGAGACCATGCGATTGGGTTGCGATTATCAGTGGTTAAGACTTGGGTCCATGCCTGACGGTTTCACTCGCGCACTAAAACTAATCTTTACTCTGAAGGATTGAGGGAGAGTCTCGCCTCGAAAAAAACGAGGGTGGGAGCGGTACTCCCAGATCAGTCGATTGCTATCTGCTTGGCCTTGGACCCCGACTTTCTCCTCGTAAGGAGTAGCTCCAGCACGCCGTTCTTGTAGGACGCTTTTGACGTATCAGGATCAACTTCGACCGGAAGTTCCAGCTCCTTGTAGTAACGCCGTTTATCCGTGTCCACCTTCAGCGTCAGCTTTTGTCCGTCGCATTCGAGGGAGATGTCCGGCTTTTCGACACCTGGAAGTTCAGCCACGACCTTTACTGTGTCGGGATTGACGATAGTGTCTACTAGAGGCTCTCGATCTTCTTTCACGTCAAGCCGAGGCTTAACTGCGCCTAAGGGTCCTCCCTTCAGGGAGGGTTTGACATTACCGAACTCTCTTATCACTGGTTTCCCATCGGGGCCCATGCTGAACGAGTAGCCGTAGACGAACGGTCCCATTTCTCTCACGGTGCCGCCGTCAGGAAGCTTTCGCTCTCTGATGAGATCCTTTGGAAGCTCCAGGTCCTTGAACATCTCCTCAAAGTCCTGCTCGAGCTCGTCAAAGAGGTTGGCCGTCGGGAATCGCCATCGACGCCGCAGCCAATTGGAAAAGAATTCATCTTCACTCAATCATTTTTCACCTCCTTTGTCTTCGACTCATCAAGGGTCTTCCGAGTCTTCTCAAGAAAGGTGATGAATTCCGCGAGGACTGTCTTTCCAAATTGACTCAATTCGTATGTTCCTTCGTTGTTCTCGTCGAGGAGACCAGCGTCGGAAAGCGCGGAAATGTTGTGGTAGACGAGCTTTGGGTTTATTCGGGTCCTATAGTCCTTTTTCGCACCTGACTTCTCAAGGAGTGGTGCTAGCATTCTCATTCTGGTTTCATTTCCCAAGAGTTCTATGAGCCCTAGTGTTTCCCGAAACGTTTCTTCAAACGTGTCGCCGAACCAGCCGAGTACCTCCAATGTAGCCTTCCCTCTCTCAAGGGCAACGCGAATCGATTCCTTCAGAGCGGGCTGATCCAATTCCCGCGGCAGAAGAATTACCGCGCTTGCATTCTGGGATTCGTTGATTGTCTCAATGGATTTCGCAAGGAGCTCGTCTAGACCTGCGGTCTGACAAAACACCGCTGTCAGGATTCCGTTCTTGACTCCGCATACATCGACAGTCAGGGCACTGGAGGGGTCGTCGGCCGTAAGCCTCGCGTCGAGGTATGTGTCCATTTCTTGGGAAATCAGATGTCTTGCGGCATGAAATCGTTCGAATTGCCTGAGTTCGCTCTTTTCGGTTGGATTTTGGTGCTTGCGAGCGAAGATCTTGTAGTCAAGGATGTCTTGAGGGGATACGCGTTGAGTTTCTGCGGACATGTCTAGCTGTAGTTTCACCTGAAAGACCCTTTTTCGTTACTCTTGGTAACAGAATTAGGCTATAAATGTTACCTTTAGTAACAGTGAGAGTCTCGGTGACTAGTAGACTGACACCTTGGCGACTACTGGAATCTTCAGAATTAGCGGAATGGCCTTTCCGGGGATAACTCCATCCCTCTGAGAGTAAGCTTGGGATCGGACTTAGTTCAGGGTCGTCAACCAATTCCTGTCTAATGCTAACTCCATGATGAGCCAAGATTCCAGACGCATTCGCAAGAATCCCGACCTTGTTTGGATCATCTGCTATTATCTCGAGGACTCTCAACCCCTTCTCCTCGGCTACGGCCCGGAGCGATGGTCCAGCTGACTCCAGTTTCGAAAGAATCATCTTGATTTCCCCATCAATGCTCATCGCTCGGATCGTCCCGTTTACAGTCCGGCGATCAACCCCGACTGCTCTATCTACTTTGAGAATTGTTATCTCTATTTCGTTGACGTAAATCTTGTCGCCCTTGACTGAGAGTCCATGCTGCAATAGGAACTTAGCACCTTGCAGCCGTTCAGGATAAGTCTCAAAGAGAACCCGGTTTCTCCCCCACATTAAAGGTGGAAAGAGGCCTTTCTTTCGAAGAACCTTAAAGAGTTACATTGAGAAAACATCGACGACTTTGGCACTAACACGTGAGGTAAGATTTGTCGTGACAGTAGTTGACGGGTTTTGAGCCCGTCACAGCTTGGGCGAAGAACCGCGTCCGACGAGGCCAACTTCCAGGGAGGGATTGTTCGTCTCATCGCAATCGAGAGGAAACCTGAGGCAGCGCTCGACGCCCTCTGCGCGCACTACCGCGTGGATAGGCCTGCCCTAAGGATAGGTCTGCCGAAAGGCGAGAAAAGGGCGCTCGGATGCTATGTCCATAGGGAGCGGACTATCTACATGTCAAATGAAGAATACATGTTTGATCCATACGTGTTGATCCACGAATTTTACCATCACTTGAGACATGTGGGTGGGAAACATAGAGGGACCGAGCGACACGCGCGTGATTTCGCTCTTTCCTTCCTAAGGAATGCCCAGAGCGGCGATGGCCGATCTGATGGCTCGAGTTAGGCTTTGAACCAGCTAAAAACGAGATATCTGATCTCGTTCTGCTTCGTGTCTGGAATAGCAATGATGAATTGCTTCCTTACGGTTGTCGCTAGCCTTCCAGCTCGGACTACCTCGAAAGGCCCCATGATGGACTCTGGATCTTCGACCGAGACGATGAAGGGCGCGTGATCTATCCCAGGTCCGTGCTCATAGACTGCAAAGTCAGCACCGAATTTTATTCCGGGCGTAACTATGTAGCCCTTGTTTCTCAGGTCCTTGTATACTTGGTATGCTTGACTGAATCCACGATACGTCTCTCTCGCTTCTCTCAGTAAAAGTGATCTGCGAACTGGTTCTTTGGTTCTCCCGTCAATTACTGATATCCTTTGATGCTCGAGAAGGTATAGCCCTTCCATGAGGTCGAGCAATAATGGAACGTCGAAGTCTTGGTCAGGCTTTGGTTTGGGTATTCCAACTGGTTTTCCGAAGAAGCCCGAGCGGTAAATGTCGAGCCCGGTTTTGGCATCCCATACTATGAGACGGGTTCCGATGAGTTCAGCTTCGCCTTGAAGGGTCGTGGACTTCATGATTTTTCTAGGCCGTCAGGGCGATTACCCTGATCAGGTCTACAACGTCCACCCCTAGGTCGGCCATATTCTCCATGTGAGCACCAAGGTCTCTGACTAGTAGGAGAGTTCGTAACGGAATCTTCTCATCTAGTACTTCGAGGTCGAGAGATCGATAGGCCATGTCAACTTTCTTTTCTGTTTCCTCGACTCCTCTGGAGAGCTCCATGGCCTTGGTTGGGTTGAACCCGAGGGACATTACAGTCTCTCTTATCTTGGACATTTCCTCGAGCACTAGGGCGTTCAGTTCCGCAAGCCGCTTGGTGTATTTCTTGTCAACCTTCCAGTTGCGGTCGATTACCGCGGACAGGCGGTAACCAATGCCCTGGGCATAGTCGGCAACTTCACCTATCTTGAAGATCAACCTGATGAAATCCTCCCGGTTGCTGAGGAGGGTCCCGAATGAAGCGACTTCTTCCAGAAGTTTCTTCTTGGTTCCTTCGAAGTCTCCCAGAATCTTCAACATGTTCTGGTAGTGTTCCTTCGCTTCCTTGGCTTTTCCATCTGAAACGTTGTCTGTCATGAGGGCTAGTTCGCGGGTTATGTCTACCACGTTCCTAGTCTGTTCTCTACATATGTCGAGGATTCTCCGTCGTATGTTCGCTTCGGTTTCGACTGGAAAGGTCATCAAGTAGCACCGTCTCGCAATGTGATGCTATCCTTGCCATAAAAAACTAGCAGCAGTCTAATCTGGGTCATTTTGGAGAGTTGAACCCTTCTTTTACCATGGTGTGGATTGTTGATGCTAGCGTTCCGATAGGGGTTCTCTTTTGGCTCCAGCTATCGCGATCTCGAACAGTGACCGTGTCATCTTTGAGGGTGTCATAATCGATTGTGATTCCAAGAGGCACGCCTGCTTCGTCGGCCCTAGCGTATCTCCTTCCAATGGAGCCCGATTCATCATACTCTACCCTCAAGCCGTCGGCGATGAGCGCTTCGTACACTTCCGTGGCTCTCTTTTGTAACCCGTCCTTGTTTACCAAAGGAAAGACGGACGCTTGAATGGGAGCGAGGTTGAATGGGAGTCCTAGAATGAGCCTATCCTCCTTCAATGTAAGGTTGTACTCGAGGGTCGTGTAGAGAAGACGTTCCACTCCGAAACTTGGCTCGATTACGTAAGGTACGAAACGGGTCCCAGTTTCCTTTACCTCTTCCTCAACTACGTCGAAACAGTCTGGGGGAACAGTGTACTCTCCAATTCTCACTAACTCTCCAGCTTTCTTGGCCCGGAGAAATCTTTCGGGGTCCTCTTTGGATATCAGATCAGCGACTCTTCCCGTTTCTTCTCGAAATATTTTTCTGATGTTTTGGTGGTTTGGCCTGATCGATTTGACCTTTCGGAAGTGAGGTGTTTGATAGGGTTTGAACACTTGCAAGTCCTCTCCTGTCGCTTCTATATGTTTTCGCAAGTCGTAGTCTGTTCTATACGCAAAACCCGCTACCTCAGTCCAGCCCCAGCGGTCCAGTTCAACTTCGTGGTCAAATGTCTGGGCCGAATAGTGAGCCCTTTCGGTTGGAAGTTTTTCGAAGAATCTTTGATGTCGCCCATCGACCCCGAGTTGATTTAGAAACCGTTTCGACAGCGCCATGAAGTATGCTGCCCAAGGTGCCTTGATCACTTGTCTCTTGACAGCTTCGCCTACCTTGACCTTAGTTGCATTTTCCGCGCCTTTCTTTCTATTTTCCTCGGTAACGATCGATAACTCTTCAGACGCCACCTCGTCTAGGTATGGGCAGTCAGGCTCTTCCGGGTCGAAGAAGAGTTCGAAATCCATTATCGTGAACTCCCGCAGTCGTATAGGACCCTGTCTAGGGGATATCTCGTTGCGAAGGACTGTTCCCACTTGGGCTATTCCTATTGGAAACCTCTCCCTCATAGTCTCGAAGATTCGGCGGAAGTTGACGAATATTCCTTGAGCGGCTTCCGGGCGGCCGTAGGCAGGGTCCTCGCCGTACGGGCCTATGCTAGTCTTGAACATTGTCATGAAGTATTGGGGATGGCCTAGTTCGCCGCCGCACTCAGGGCATTTCACGTGTTTCTCCTTCAGGAGCGTGCCAAGTTGCTCCAGACTCATGCCTTCGGTCTCGAGGCCGGTAGCTTCCTTAACCAGTTGGTCTGCTCGGAATCTTCTCTTGCAATTACTGCACTCGGTCATGGGGTCTTTGAAGTTCTCAACGTGACCCGAAGCTTCCAACACCTTGTGAGGGGTAATTATTGGCGTCGAGATCTCGACAAATCCATGACGTCGGAGGAAGAATTCTCGCCACGTATCTTCTATCTGTCTCTTGAGTCCGACGCCGAGAGGGCCTAGATCCAGGAATCCGCTGAGGCCTCCGTAGATTTCGAATGAGCCCCAGAAGAATCCTCTCCGCCGAGCGGTCTCGGACAAAAGCTTGTGTTTGTCTTTGATTTGTTGCTGCAAGGGTTCTCGGCTCAGAGTTCGATCAGAATCGAGCATGTTCTCGATATCGGTTCTCCGAAAGGACTCGGTCGGCCTTATCTGGCCTTCACATGCTTTACGATTGGAGGTCTTACCTTTCGAAGAATCCTATAACCGCAGAAAGGGCATTTGATCTCCGGTGTCATGGCAAGCTGGTCAGCCGTTAATTTCGACCCGCAGTTTATGCATTCATAAATGAGCCCGCCCGGATTTCGTTCTCGGGGCGGAGCTTCTGGTGGTAACGATTCTCCTAGGGGTTCTTCAGGACCAGACTCCATAACGCTAAACCAAGAATCTCATTAAGACGCTCTCGCTTTAAGTTAAGGATTTCGAGGTCGAAGAGCTAGGATTTGATTTAGGAGGTTTCGTTGGCTTGGTCTTCTCTTTCTCGGTTGATTGGGCTTCGGCGAGTGGTTTTTTCCGGAACAAGAAAAATAGGAGGATGATGATCGCAGCGGCGAGTCCGATAATTGCAGGGATAATGATCTGGAGAGAGCTCTGCAGAAGAGATACTTGTAATGTACCGGTGATCAGCGGGGCACCGTAGTCAGGAGAGAAGAATGTCAGTGCATACACTCCAGCCGAAGCTGGGGCGTTGAAGTCGAAGGTCACGTCCTTTGACGCACCGTGCGGGATGTAGATTCCAGATTGGCTTTGGACCAATCCAATCCCTTGAAGGTTCAAGCTGATCGTGATATTCATGTCTATGATTGTCGAATTACTTGTCAGATGAAGGGTTATGCTCGTCGGCTGATTCTCGGTCGCGGTTGGAACGTTTCCAATGCTTGATTGAAGGATCGTAGACTCCTTTGTCGACTTGTCTTGCACTGTAATCGCGAGACCATTAACGTCCCTTCCCAAAGACAAGAATATCAACTTGGTAGCCCCAAGTATCTTGCCCGAAGTAATTGGCGCAGAGAAAGCTCCACTTGCTGTTGACATGAAACTAGCAGACGCGAGAAGCCTCCCCGGAACCGGCGGGTTCACCAAGACGTAGGCGTACGCTGGGGATTCCAAGCCGTTCTTGCACTGCGGGACGCAGGGGGAGGTCGCCGAGCTGGAGGCGGGGTTACTCGTGACGATTAGTTTGAACAGCCCCGACTGTTGTCTTAGGCTTGTTACCGGAGGGTTGCCTGGTGGCAGGTTCGCGGAAACGCTGTTACCACTAGAAAGTCCTGTGACTATTATGTCGATGCCGGCGGGTGTTAATGTTGCGCTGAGTTTGTAGACGTAATTTGTTCTAAGTAAGAAGGGACGGTCTCCTGAGGGGATCGTAACTGTGGCGTTCGAATCATGTGGCGTATTGGCGACCCATTCATGGTCTATAGTAAGAGTGGCGTTCATCGCGACTCCGGTCGGGTTGACTAGTGTGAACGTCATTATCAGTGCTTGGCCCGATGTGAAGACTCCGTTGAGTAATGTGATGTTGGAAATGTACATTCCAGTGCCGCTGGTTATTGTCGGGGTCGATAATGGAGCCGCTCCGGATCCGCTGTCTATCGCAAAGACATAACCATTCACGATCGGTTCGGGCGACATAGTCGGCGCGTGAGTCAGTGTGCCGCTAGTGGTCAAGCGTTGATTGTTTCCGGAATATGTGAATCCGCTGACTCCGAGCTGTTCGAGCGTGAACGAGGTGGAGTTGAACCCGTAGTCGTAGCCGTTGGTGAAATTGCCACTCACGGTCCACAAACCAAGCAAGGATGTATCTTGTGGAAGTGGAGTGGTGAAGTTTTCGAGAGAGATTCCCCTCCTGACATTGGCGAATGTTTGACTTAACCTGACTATCCCGGTCCTGTTGGCGGATACTATGTTGGACCCGGTGACATTGACTCCTTGACGAGTATTGACCTTTAGTTGCAAGAGGTCTCCAGGGCCCCAATATGTCGTAGTGACGCCGCCCAGTGTGGTTTCGATTCCAGCTTCGGCATTGATCGAGTTTCCGATGATGTTGATACTTGCTCTCAGTGCTGAACTTGGGTTTGACACGGTCATGTTCAGGCCAATGAAATGAATGTTAGTACAGAATGCAGTTGAGCAATCTCCTTGGGCTAGCGGGACGGCGGGCGAGATGGTTGGGAAGATTGGTGTCCCATTCTGGGTGATGGTGATGCCAGTGTACGAGTTCGGGTAGTAGTAAGTTATGGTCATCTGTGACCAGATGTGGTTCAAGTGCACCGTAGGAGAGTTGGGTTTGGGATAGGTGACATTTGCGTAGTAGGTCAGAGTTAGATCAGCGTTGTGGATGACTTTGGTCGAGTCTGCTGGGTCGAGCTTCATGGAGTGTGAAAACGAACTGGTTGGGGCACCATCTGCTGATACGACCTCGATGTCGCTCACTCTGACGCTCAACCTCTTTCCAGTCGAGTTAGAGTTGAACAGGAATGTCAGGGTAAGATTGAAACCGATGAACCTGGAGACATCCAAGCATTCGTCATTGGGGCCGCAGCTAACTGGAGGCGTCCCTAAGGTAATGGATCGGTCCCCCCCTGTGATCGTTTTTTGGTCGACCTTTGTGACATTGATCGGAGGTGCGACTCTCGTTCCGTTGTAGACCAGGTAGCTTGCCTTGGTTCCGTTCCCTGTGTTACCTCGCCAATCGAATTTGAGGTACGTGGTCGAGGAGAAGTTTCCGTGTGGTATATTGACCGTGGGCCATGTCACGTTCTGAGTGCCAATGGTGTTGCTTTGGATGGTGTAGTTGAAACCGGTGTTTGAAACGGGTGCTCCCGTCTGTGTGTTCGTGAAGTTACCTCCAAACCAAGTGAGGGTTCCCCCTCCAGTTCCCGGGTTGACTTCGCCCGGAGTTTGTTGTGTGTATATGTCGAATTGAGCACGGGACGCATTGAAAGCTACAAGAGTGCCGTTAGGGTCCCCGCCTGCCACGTAGGTTGAGGTCTGCCTCGGGTGGGTCGAGAAGCCATGGTTTGTCTGTAGGGTTGGGGGAATGGCGGGCATCAGAGATAGAATTATGAGAATCACGCATAAGGCCCCCCGATTCAAGACGTTTCACGGTGTGAAACGCCGACTGCCCGGCGGATTCTATTTAACCTTTGTAAGTCGTCGTCTTTCAGTTGGCATGAATTGACGCGATCTATTGGGTTTGAATTTGAAATTCGCGATCGGACTCGAGTTTGCTGAACTGCCTTGCTAAGTTGGTGGGATTCTCCATCGTTTTTCATTTTCCTCTTACGGCAAGTCTATACACGATAGCATAGAGCTCTCGTAGAGCTCTCGTAATGGCCGGCCACCGGGTTTCAAAACTAGGAGAGAGCTGAATGCGCCTATCGTTTTGGTGGAGGGGACACGAGGACCACGTTGTCTCCTCGAACAATGATAGTCCCGAGTTTCTTGGTTGACTCTGCGTTAGTGACGTCTTCCGCATCTTCGAGTACTAGGTTCATGTGCTGGTCGAAGCTGTAGAGTCTTCCTCGCACGCTTCGTCCGCCTTTAAGTTGGACGAGTACTACTTTGTTCAGGCTCTCTTCGAAGATCTTCGCTGCAACTTCAGACATTCATCGTTCAACCGGAGAGTTGCGGTTTGTCCGGCGAAGGTACTCTTTTAAAGATTGTCTCTCTTTGATGATTTCGAAAAGTCTTGACAGTCAGAACCATACTCAAAGATCGGGATTCTAAGCCTCTGATTGAAGAGCTACGACGTCTTCCGAACCAACAACATCTCACTCACAAAGTTAGAGTAGAGATAGAGACTGTCAAGGACTCAGAGATCGTATTTGTCGACGGCGTGGCGATTGCCTTTAGGCGGAAAGGTGAATTGGCACCAGTGTTAACCAACACCTCTGCGCTGGACGGCATGCCACGAATTGTCGTCGACATGGGCGCTGTTCCACATGTGGTCGGGGGAGCGGATATCATGGCTCCGGGAATCCGGAAGGTGGACGGAGAGTTTGCTGAAAGGCAATTCCTGGTAGTCGTCGACGAGAAGCACGGCAAATACCTTGCAGTGGGAAGAGCGCTCACGGGATCTGGTCCAATGGCCGCGACAAAAAAGGGTAAGGTTGTTGAGAACGTCCATTTTGTCGGGGACCTGATCTGGGAGGTGATAAAGCCCAAGGGTCCGACCGTGCCGAGTTCGAGTTGACGCTTTCTATCGAAAATAGTCAGGGAAATGTTTAAAGTTGAACCGGGCTCAAGCCCGATGATAAGCTCCCGGAGCCTAGCCTGATCTTTCCCCATGCAGCATTCTACGATCTATGTGAAAGCCCTCCCTCTTCAAGAGCTGGACGATGTAGAGACGATAAAAGGGGAAGTCCGGACAGGCAATATTCTCATCGTAAGAATTACGCCCTTGGCGCGGAAAAGCGTCGAAGAGACAAAACTGGCAATCACCGAGCTGACGGACTACACGAAATCGTTGGGCGGAGACATCGCTCGTCTCGGAGAAGAGCGGATCGTCATAACACCGGCGGGTGTGAGGGTTTGGAGGAAAGAAGCCGCCTCGTCCGAGGGAGCGATCCCCGCGGCCCCGATACAGAACGAAGCGGTTCCCGGAACCCGATGACGTTCTAGCTTGTTATCGTAGCCTTATTGATTCAAGAACGTCCGGTACGACAGTTTTAATTCCGAATATTCGGTTTACATTCTGGGCGAACAAGTCCGACTTCCTTCTCTCCCCGTGATTAACGATAATCTTGGTTGGCTTGGGAGACATTCTCTTGATGAACCCTAGGAGCTGGTTCCTGTCTGAATGGCCCGAAAATCCTTCAATGGATTCTACTCTCATGTTCACCTTTACCATTTCCATTTTGCCGTCGTGGGCGTACAGAGAGACTTCTTTCAGACCATTCTTGATTCTGTTTCCCAAAGTACCGTCCACCTGGTAGCTAACATAGGCAAGCGTATTTCTCGGGTCGGGTGCAAGGTGTCGGAAATAGTCTATCGCGGGTCCGCCTTCGAGCATTCCCGATGTGGCAATGATTACGCAAGGCCCACCAGCAATGATTTCCTCCCTGTCACTCGGGTGAGTTACTGGGTGGAAGTATTCGGACTGGAACGGGTTGATGTCCTTGTGGAGGATCTGCTCCTTGATGTCTCGCACTAGATATTCGGGGAAAGCTGTGTGAATCGCAGTGGCCTCATTGACCATTCCCTCAATATAGATAGGCAATTCTCTGAGGGCGCCATTCTTCATGTACGCATCCAGGACCAGCATTATTTCTTGAGCCCGTCCGACAGCAGGAACTGGTATCAACACCTTTCCGCCCTTTTCGACTGTGTCGTTGACGATGCTGACGAGTTTGCCCTCTACTCCCTCTCTGTCGGGCATGATGTCGTCAGGACCCCCATACGTACTCTCTATGATGAGCGTTTCAGCTCTCGGGAAAAGCGCTGTCGCCGGGTCGAGCATCATCGTTCGTCCGAACTTGAAGTCGGCACTATAGACTATGTTATGGAGGCCCTCGCCAATGTGAAGATGGACCATCGAGCTTCCTAGGATATGCCCAGCGTTGTGAAAGGTGAGTTTGATGTCGGGAGCTACATCAGTGACCACGTTGTAGCGTAGAGGTATAGTGTGAGTCACGACTTCCCTGACGTCTTTTTGGTCGTAGGGAGAGTGTTCGCCTTCCCTGCTGTGAACATCGAGGTAGTCTAATTGGTGAAGTGTCATCAGGGTCTGCGTGGGTTCTGAGCAGTACACTGGTCCGTCGTAGCCGTACTTGTAGAGGAATGGTAGTATTCCGCAATGGTCGAGGTGGGCGTGAGATATGACAACTGCATCCAGCTTTTCCAGATCAAATTCGTCAGTATCAAATCGTGGGTATGCGGATGTAGGGTCCTGTGCTCCTGGGTTGATCCCGCTGTCGAGCAGGACGCTACTGGATCCTGCTTGGATGAGCATGGCTGCTCGTCCCACCTCGTGGAAAGCTCCGAGGGTTACGAGTCGAACGTAGCCTGCTTTGCTAAAAGTGGGGCGAAAGATCCTCTCGCCTACATCACGCAGGATCCTACTGCGCTCTTCGCTCTCGGTGTGAAGGATGTGCCGGGTGCTCGTAATGATCTTGGAGTGTAATGGTGGGGCCCTAAGTATTCGTGGCCGCCATCTCGTCTCCTTTACAACTTGTTGGAGAACTGCCGCTTCCTTCCCTATCGCCACTCCCGGTTTGGTTGCCTCGACCACTACTTCGCCCAGGCTGGGGTCAAAGTTGATCGAAGAAATTTCGGCTTCTGCCGGGATGATTTTGCGAATGTAGGCTTCGGCTTCTCGCTCAGGTAGACGTATGGACTGGTCAGATCGGATGACGATTCTCTTGTGAAGTAGATTTACAATCTCTGTTACGACATAGCTCTGTTCGGCCAGTAGTCCGACGTTCTTTACGTAAATCGCGAGCCGTGGTCCTTCAAATTCTATCCTGGTTATCTCAGCGTCCTTCGGCATATGTTCTACGATTGTCTCGCGTATCTTGGCGTGCACATCGTTGTAGGTCCTAGTCAATTCTCTCTACGACTGTGATATCTGCGGAAGGTTTGAAAGAAGGGGTCAGGCGTGGAGGATGTGCTTCTTCTCGTCCTCTGAGAGTTCTCTGTATCCTTCCTTCGTGATTAGGGCAACGTCGAAACTGTCGCCGCTTGCCGAGTCTCTCTTCATGGCTGAATCGATTGCTCTCACAACTATCGGAACAGACTCCTTTACGTTCATAGAGTCTTTCCACTCCGATTCAAGGACACCATAAGCGACTGGGGATCCCGATCCGGTTGAGACGTATTTCTCCTCCATCATACTTCCGAGAGGATCAAGCGCGTAAATGTGTCCGCCACTGTCGTCTACTCCACCGATAAGTGCTTGGACCCCAAGCGGGTAGTACCTGGCGCCGAACAGAATGTTCGAAACCAGTCTAGCCGCGGAGTTCACTGGGATAGGCCTGGCGAGGTCGAGTCTGTAAAGTGAAGAATTCGCCCTAAGCATTTCCACCAACGCCTGTGCATCTCCTACCGTCCCCGCAATAGTCATTGCTAGATGGTGATCGATTCGGTAGACTTTCTTGGCATGCTTATGGGCGACAAAGGAACCCATCGTAGCCCTGGTGTCCGTCGTAAGGACGACTCCGTCCTTGCAAACGACACCGATTGTAGTGGTCAATTCAAAACGCCCGTCTCTGGTAATCTTAGGTTTTCCAACTTGTCGTGTGTCCAGTTATTTTTATGTTAGATTGTCGCTTTCGCTTTCCGAGAAACGGAAAGATTTGTGATGAACCGGTTTCTGATAGCTTAAAAACGTTTTCAGCGACGATTGAGAGGCCTGGCCACGGAGGTAAATACCTTCGATCATTCATTGTCACGCCAACAGTCCTTGACGTGCATGTCAATGATTAGAGGTGTTAATGATTGGAAGGAGGTGATCCTTTCCGAGCCTTACTCTCTCGCGTCTGTTTGGGTATTTGCGCGGGCCGAGGGTTATGCTTGTGAACCCGATTAGCCTCAGTTTATTCTCAACTTGGTTCATCAAACCGTCTTGATGAAATAATCCCAGCTCTTCCTGGGATACTTCGATTGCCGCAACTGCTCCATGATGCCTGACTCGTATGTCTCGCGCACCACTCAGGCGCTTAACAATGGATTCCGCCTCTCCAACCTGGGTTAGCTTTCGAACGGTGATCTCCTCGCCGTGAGGTATTCTAGATGATAGACAAGGCATGGCTGGTTTGTCCCATACTTCGAGCTCGAGAAGTTGAGCGGTTTCTCGGACGTCCTTCTTGGCGAAGCCTGCTTCTGCAAGAGGGCTTCTTACGCCAGCCTCCTTGGCCGCAAGAAGTCCGGGCCTGATTTCCCCGAGATCGTCTAGTTGGGTTCCATCGAGAATTGCTTCAAATCGGGAGTTGTCAGCTTGGCGTCTTAGTTCGCGGTAGAGGGTGTCCTTGCAGTAATAGCATCTGTTGGAGGGATTGGCTTTGTAACTTGCGTTATGGACCTCGTCAGTTGTGACCGTAACGTGTTTAATCCCTATCTGTCTCGCGGTTCTCTTCGCGATTTCAATCTCTCCCGGCGCGAGAGATTCGGAGACGGCCGTTACTGCGAGAACGCGATCCCCCAATGCCTTGCGTGCGAGTGCGGCGACCAGAGAGCTGTCCACGCCGGCGGATAGGGCAACGACTGCCCCGTCGAACCGACTGATAATTTGAACCGCTTTCTCTATCTTCAACTGCAAGCCTGCTCTGTCAGGGCTAAGCATCATATTCAAGACACGTCACTCGTGGCAATTTAAACAGTATATGCACAAAAAGAAGGAATGATCAATTGTCCTACCTCAAGAAGTTTGAGCGAAGCCGAAAACTGTTCGAAAGGAAGGACAGACTGCTTTCTATCGCAAGCCTTTCTCGGCTTGCGAAACTTGATGTTGGGCGCGAAAAGCGCAAGGGAATTCCCGAGGTGATTCTTGCGGAAGGCAAGCTTGCTCGAGATGTGGCGAGGATTAGCCAGGCAATGGTAAGACGAACTGGTCGTGCGATCATAAGTCGTTCGGATGGACCCCAAGTCAGGGCTGTTAGATCCCTCATGGGAGAGGGGTCTAAGGTTGAATACTTTTCGCGCTCTCGAATGATGATAGTAAGGTCGAAGAACTACAAGTCGAGGCGTAGCGGTGGTAGGGTGGGGATTTTGACTGCGGGGACTTCAGATATACCGGTAGCTGAAGAAGCCGAGGTTATCGCTAGAGAGATGGGATGCGAGACTCGATCTTTCTATGATGTGGGGGTAGCGGGGATTCATCGCTTGTTCGAACCAGTTCGAGATCTTCTCAAGTGGGGCTCTGATGTTATCCTCGTAGTTGCCGGTCGCGAAGGGGCACTCCCAACTGTTGTCGCGGGAATTGTGGATGTCCCGGTCATAGGAGTCCCCACCTCGAGAAGTTACGGGTTTGGAGAAAAAGGGCTCGCTGCCCTAGCTGCCATGTTGCAATCATGCTCTCTGGGAATGGCCGTGGTCAATATCGATGGAGGAGTCGGTGCTGGAGCTATCGCGGCACTGATCGCGAACCATGTCGGTGAATCACGGATGGGAAAAGAATAGGTCTCGGCCGTCGGGAGCAGTGCGAAGCTTTGGGCGTAGATCTGGGGGATATAGTCACTCGAACCAAGAGTTCCTTGGACGAGTTTTCAGGAAAGACTTTCGCGGTTGATGCCTACAATGCGCTCTATCAGTTTCTCGCAATAATTCGTGGGCCCACCGGCGAGCCCTTGATGGACCGGCAGAGTAGAGTTACGAGCCATTTGAGCGGGCTTCTTTATCGAACGACCAACTTGGCGGAGAGAGGAATCAGACTAGTGTATGTTTTCGATGGAAAGCCTCCAAGTCTCAAAGATACGGAGATCAAGCGAAGGCAGGTCATCAAGGTCGAAGCCACGACGAGGTACGAATCCGCGCTTTCAAAGGGGAAGTTTGAGGAAGCGAAGCGGTACGCTCAGGCAACTTCCAGCCTTAAGGATTTGATGATTGGTGATGCTCACAAGCTTCTCAAGTACTTGGGCGTCCCGATTGTCCAAGCTCCATCTGAAGGAGAAGCTCAAGCCGCGTATATGGCGGCTCGGGGGGATGTTTGGGCTGCAGTCAGTCAGGATTATGATTCTCTATTATTTGGGGCTCGGAGGCTTGTCCGGAATCTAGCAATTAGCGGAAAGAGAAAGCTGCCAATGCGAGAGGCCTACGTACAGGTGGAACCGGAACTAGTAGACCTCGCATCAACTTTGCAGGCTCTCCAGCTTTCGCGAGAACAACTCGTAGACTTGGGGATCCTCATTGGAACAGATTTCAACCCTGACGGTTTCAAGGGAATAGGGCCAAAGACAGCCCTGAAGCTAGTCAGAGAGTACGGCAGGATAGAGAGGATCGCTGAATCGAACAGGGAGGTGGTCCCGCCGCCTGAGCTAGAGAGGATCAGGGAGATATTTCTGAAGCCTGCGGTAACTTCGAACTACGCTTTGGAGTGGCGTGAATCCGATGTTGACTCTCTTGTCCAGTTCCTCTGCGGAGAGAGAGACTTCAACGAGGAGAGAGTTCGGACTGCAGTAGAAAGGGCGAAGACTGCAATGGTGAAACAAAGTGGGAAAAAGACGCTTGAGTCTTTTTTCGGAAGCTAGCTGCTGAAGCCGTATTTCCCGACGAGAGGGACGAACGCGACTCCTCCGAGGGAGCTTCGCTCTTGGGTTCCATCAGGTTTTTTCCTGACCTGGACGAGTTCTTGTGGGAACATTCTTCCACCCACGGGCACGACTAGGATTCCATCCAGTTTCAATTGCTCAAGCAGGCTGGGCGGGATCTTGGGGGCTGCGGCTGTCACGAGTACTCTTTCGTAGGGGGCTCGTTCATCGTAACCTAGCGATCCATCGCCTTGGACTAGCGTGACTAGGTCAGAGTATCCTGCTCGAGAGAGGTTGTTCCGCGCGATCACAACCAGTTTGTCGAGGTATTCTACCGCAAAGACATGTCCCTTGTCGCCAACTATTTCTGCGATCGTAGCTGCATGGTATCCGCTTCCAGCCCCCACTTCGAGAACTTTCATCCCTTGGTGTAGCTCCAAAGCCTCGTTCATTATGGCCACCATGTAACGCCCGGCTGGTCAGCCGAGTGGCGCACTGATTGTCTGGCCACATTCTGTTGGCAATGGAGTATCATTGTAGGCGTACTGGCGCATGTGTGTGGACACGAACAGTTCCCGCGGGACTCTGCTCATTGAATTGATGACTTCGGGGGTCTTGAGGAGTCCTTCTGCGATGAGCGCCTGTACCATTCGTTCCCTTTCACGCGCGAAATCCACGGACCTAAGTCATCCCTCCGGCCTGTCATGGGTAGCTGAGCATATTAGACTCCTCTGGTTTGCATAGTGTAAGTCTGATGAACTTCACTTTCTACGCACGCGGCCATCGAGCTGTCTTGTCAACGCACCCAACGACTCTGGAGCTTACAAAGGAGGATGTCCTTAGCAAGAACGGAGACTGCATTGTTGCAGTCGGGTCTTCTGCGGGACTGAGAGACTTGCCTGAACATATGAAAAACGCTCTATCCAGCGAAGCCTGTAGAGCCCGCCTGACTTTGAAGCTTGACGCCCATAGATTCACGATCGAGGGCCGTGGAGCCCGGGGGTTGACGTTTTCCCATCCGACGGACATCGTGGTTAGAAAGAGCAGCTTTGTCTCTGATAGGACGCTTATGGTGCGTGCTAATCGGGCGGCAGCAGATCTTCCAAGATCACTAGTGGATCTGCTTCAAGATCCTGGCCGAAAGGTTTTGGTTGAACTTGCTGTCGAGACTTAGGACGGGGTAAGTTTCGCATCTACCGCAACCTGCCACTTCATCGGAGCTACACCTCTTACTTTATGTGTCTCTATGGTTTTCTCGATTTTCCAACCTGAATTATCCAGGGCCGCTGCAAGTTCTTTCCTGGCATTTGACTCGCTGTCTAATCCTTCTTTGAACGTGTAATAGTGTACGATTCCTCCGTCGAGCCTAAGCGCTTTGTAAGCGGGTTCGAGAAACTCCCTCGCCTGAGAGGGGTGGTTCATTATCACTCGAGTGGCTATGCCGGAGAGATTTTCCTGGACGACGACTCGCGCGTCGCCGAACCACACCTTTATCCTGTCTTGGACCTTGTTCATCTTCGCGTTTTCTCTGATCAGCTTGGCAGCCTCGGGGTTTGCCTCGATGGCATGGACTTGTACATCGTTCAATCGTTTTGCGATCAGTATCGAGAACGGTCCCACTCCAGCGAACATGTCTACCACGCACTCACCGGGCCGGACCTGTTCGGCCACCCTTTTGTGCTCGGCAGATAGCCGCGGGGAGAAGAAGGCTCTCGAAATATCGATCTTGAAGCGACATCCTAGCTCCGTGTGAATTGTCTCGGTTCGGTCGGTACCGAGGACGTGATGGAGAGGCCTCAATCGCAGGTTGTCGGTTATTGGTCCCGCCTTTGAGTAGACCGTCTTGACGTTCTTGTGTACTCTCATCAATGCTTCGGCGATGATCTTTTCGTAGGGTTCTGCTGTAGGGGATAGTTCTATTATTGCAATGTCCCCGATGATATCGAACGATTTTGATACGAGTGGAATGATGCTCGAAGGTAGTTTCTGTTCCAGAACTTCCTCTAGCGAGCCAACAGGTTGTGCTCTAGAAGGAAATTTTTCATGTGATAGACTCTGTTTGCCTAGGGCTCTCTCAATCTGTCTCCGCTCTTCCGGCTGCAGCTCTCGGAATAGCGGCACATGAAGCACATCGTCTACTATCTGCGGTGAAAGCTTTCTGTTCAACAGTTTCAGCCTCGTGAGGAGTTGGATAGCTTTCTCTCCTTGTTTCTTAGGTATACTGAGAGACACGCTTTCTTGCAGGTCGTCTATTCTTTCATCGTTGCGGCTCAACAGTGTTACTCGGCATCTACCTGCCGGTTCGTGCCCTAAGGCGTTGTAGAAAGTCCAGATCTGCCAGCGCAACTTCCGCTGACAATCGTACATCCTCATCCGGGTCTCGCAGTCTGTCGATCAATCCCGACCGAGCTGTCTCTTCTCCGATAGACCCGAGAGCCACTGCCGATTCATGCCTTACGAGGACGCTCTCATCGTTCGCCATGGCTTCCAAGAGAGCGGGAACTGCCGACTTGAACTCTAGCTGGCCAAGGGAAAATGCAGCCTCATGTCTCACGAGTGGGCTTGAATCTGCCTTCAATGTCTCGCAGAGTGCCGGAACCGCGCTTTCATCTTTCATATCCGCCAGCATGCATACCGCATGTATTCGAAGCAGCAGGCTCGGTCTACCGTCGAGGACTAACCTGAAAAAATCAATATCTCCTTTCGAAAACGCCCATTCCATCTTCTCTAGGGTCTCAAAGTCCTTCGAGTAATCCGGAAGGATTCTTGCTGTCTCGTTCTGAGCGATTGACTTCAATACAATCTCACTATCTCTTGCGATGACAATTGTCCACGGTCAATTGAAGCTCCGTTTGTGGATGGGACAATTGAATAATCACTATGCTGGGGGATGAGTTGAAGACCGGGATTATTTTAGCTCGATGGCACAGTCTCGTTGGTGGCGTCGCCGCTCATGGCGCGCTCATAGCACTCAGGGCAGTAGGGACCATCGTACGGTCCGTGTTTGGAGCAAGAAGGTCGCCTTTGACCCTTCTCGACGGACTTGCGAAGTTTCAATCGATGATTCTGACCTCTGATATAACGCGCCGGAACGTGACTATCTGCAACGTTTGAGATTGCGGGTGGCCGACTATTCCTTGGCGCCACGCTTTCTAAGGAATTGAGCAACGGTTTCCTGCTTCGTTTCGATGGCCACCAATAGTGGGGTCTTTCCCTGAAAGTTCTTCGAACTGAGGTCTGGACTCGCGTTTTCGACCAGCCAGACGACCAAGTCACAGTAACCTCTCGTAACCGCATTGTGGAGGGCGGAAGACGATCCGGTTTTTGCTCCGTTTCGGAGCAAGTACTGAACAAGTTCGAGGTCGCCGCTCCAAGCCGCATGGGGCAAGAGCGGAATTCCGTGGGCTCCTGTCGAGTTGATGTTCTTACGGTCTTCTCTGATTCGCTTTTCCACTTCTTCTCTGCGTCCGAGCATGGCCGCGGTACAGATTTCGAGAGGCGCTCCTTTTTCGAGTAGGTACGTCGCAACGGGAACGCTGCCCACTTGGGCAGCGGCATGAATTGCGGTCTCATGATCGGTCTCGGTCCAAGCGTATGTTGCGTTGAGTAAATCCGGTTTCTCCGCAAGCATTTTTCGTACTTTCTCTAGGTTTCCATGGCCTGCGATTACGAACTCGCGGACCAAGTCGGTTGAGAGAGGCGTCTTCGTCGTTTGCACAGCATTGGATTTGTCTTCGCAGCCCTATAACCGTTCGGAGAGCAGCTTTTTCAGGAATTGTGCAACCTTGTTGGTTGGAATGAATGGAAGATGCAATCACCGTGGCGGGCCCGGAGGGATTTGAACCCTCGACCATTCCCCGAACGAGTCGGATGGACTCGTCCTTCAGGTTAAGAGCTTCAGCTTTAGAGTCTGCTGCTCTACCTGGCTGAGCTGCCCGACTAGACCAGTATTCGTGTCCGGTTTACGGGCCCACGAACCCGCCGAAGGCTCGGTCGCGGCCGAATTTCTAATAAGGGTTACCGTTTCCGAGAAGAAAATCGATTCCAAATTAGATGAATGATAGACGAGATTTCTCCAACCTAACCCATCGGGAGATCTAACACCATCCGGAGCTTGTTTTACGCCCCCTCCGGCACCTTGTAATACCATGTGCTGTTCTCAGGCGTCAAGAGAAAGCCTGTTCGTGTCCCCAGCCTGCTTATGTTGTGGTAACACAAGGCTTCCCCGACACACGACACTGCCCTTTCGTGGATGATGCCGAAGGCTGCAGAGGCGAGGTTCTGATGAGACCATACGTTATCCTCTTAATGCTAGTGTTGGCCTCAGCCCTGACACTAGTAGTCCAAGTGCACGGTATTGCTCCTTACTCTCTCTCAATCAATCCCTCCTCTACAAGCTTGGGTAACAGCGTCACAATCACGGTGACAATCACCAATGGGGTAAGGAACGCGTTCTACGGGGTCACGATCGGTGTGCAGAAACCGAACGGTACCGGTTCCGCGATCTCAAACCAGGTGATATCGACGGACAATCGAGGCTCAGGCAGCGTACCCGTCCAATATTCATCAACTTCAACTTCGTGGACCGTGTTGAACGGCACTGTCGCTACCAACGTCGGAGGCGTCTACAATGTTGCTGTGAATCAGACATCGCCGACGAACATAGCGAACGTTGCGACCGGCCAGTTCACGGTAACTGCTATGATGAGCGTTGTGGTGTCTCAACCAACTTCCGGGACAATTGTCCAGAGAGGGCAGGCGTTGACAATCACGGCTACCGTGACGAACTCTTTGGGGGCGGTAAGTGGTGCGATAGTAACTGCTGACACTCCCTCGAACGGCCAAATTACGCTTCCCGAAGTTAGCTCTACGAACGGGGTCTACTCCATTATCTATCAGGTCTTGATGAATGATCCACTTGGTTCTTGGACGATAATTGTCCATGGTAGAGACACGAGTGGAAATTCAGGGACGAGTCTTCCTGTTACTGTCACCGTTACGAAGAGCGACTTGTTTGTCGACGCTATGATCACCTACAACTCCAAAGGCGTTCCAACCAGTAGCTTTTCGACAGGGGACACTGTCTACCCGTACTTTCGAATAAAATACTCAGGATCCACCGGGGCATTTCTCACAACTGGTCAGTATGTAGTTTCGGTGAAGAATCCTTCTGGAGCTACTGTGGCAAACCTCACCGCGGTTTATGATGCGAACCGTCTTGGTTTCTATACCCCTACAGGGTACTCTGTGTCTTCTTTCGACCCGGGTGGCGCGTGGACGGTCGGGATCAACGCTGACAGTCTAAACGATGGTTTCGGGAATACTGGGCCGACCATCGCTACTTCGGTCAGGGTGGATATCGTGCTTTCTCCACTGGGCTACCTTCCGTTTGTGGTCGGCGGCATAGTTGCTCTTCTCGGAGGAATTTTTGTGCTTAAGCGGTACGATAGTTCGCTTGCAGGGTTCGAGCATCTGGAGCAGATGATGGGAGGGCCGATCCCTCGTGGGTCTAGTCTCTTACTCCTTGGGGATCCTGGCAGTGGAAAGACTGTTTTGTCCTATGAGCTGTTGCATGAGGAGCTTGACGGAGGGAGGCAATGTGCCCTCTTGTCATACGATGCCTTTCCGGAGGACGTTCAAGCCCGTATGGGAGAGTTTGGTTGGGACATTATCTCCCCCCTCCGCAAGGGACGGTTGAGGATCATCGACTGTTATTCTGGGCTTGCGGGGCAGGGAGAAGGCGCTCTTCGGGACCCGTCGGATCTCACCGAGCTCAACATTCAGGTCACTTCTTTCATAACCAAGGCTAAGAATGCGCCTGTGACTCTCATTCTCGACTCGCTCACGCCGATCTTTAACGGGGTCGACGCTAAGCAGGCGATCAACTTTTTGCAGACTGTCGGGGCGAAGGTGAAGTATACTGGTGGTCTCTTTATCCTGACTGCGTCGAAGGGGGCTATACCGGAGGATTCGATCGCGAAGATTAAGAGCATCGTAGACGGCGTTATCGAACTTACTTTGGTAAGGTCAGGAAGGAGGAGCCGTAGGTATTTGTCAGTTTTGAAGATGGAGCGGCGACGAATCGCATCCGACACGGTTTCGTTCGAGATAGCGAGAGGGCGAGGTTTGGTCTTCCGAGTCTCGCGCTTCGGAATCCTGCGAGGGAAGCTGCTGCAGTTGAAGCTCAAGCCTGGCCAGTCATCTGAAAAACAAGCTCCAAGTGCCGTGACACCGGCCAAGGCCGAGGGGAAGCATGTGGATGAGAAGGGCAAGGAGGGTAGGACCCCTGAGGTCTCGTCCAAGGGCGCTGGGACAAGGCAGCGCTAGAGCTTTTGAAAACGAGCTTTTAGCAAACAGTCCATCTCTCTATCGCTATGAGTGTCGCCTTTATCGGGCTGGGCCTGAACGATGAGAGAGGTCTCACTGTCGAAGGGCTAGAGGAGGCTCGACGTTCGAGCAACGTTTTCGCGGAGTTTTACACAAACATCATGCCCGCTTTGGACAGTAAGAAGCTTGAGCTTCTACTCGAAAAGAGGATTGTCGTATTGAATCGATTCCAGCTAGAGGACGAAGGAGGCAAGCAGATTGTTGAGGCGGCTGCGAGGGGGAGAGTTGCCTTCCTTGTCCCTGGAGACCCGATGATTGCCACGACCCATATCTCTATCAGACTGGAACTAGCGAAGAAAGGCATACCTTCAAGGATCATCCATGGCCCGTCAATAGTGTCTGCGGTCTGCGGTGCTACGGGTCTTCAGAGCTACAAGTTTGGAAAGTCTGTAACCCTCCCGCAAGAGCCTGGCGTGCCAGGTTCGTTGCTGGAAAGTGTTCGTGATAACAAGACGAGAGGGCTTCACACCCTGATACTTCTCGATGTTAGACCAGAGCGGTCGAAACAGCTAACGATAGGGGAGGCAGCGGCCAAACTGGTAGTCGCGGATCCTGCACTTGAACAATCGGTAGGCATCGGCGTTGCGCGGATTGGATCGGCGGACCAGCTCGTGCTTTCTGGAAGGCTTGGAAGGCTTCAGCGCGAAGAGTTCGGGAGCGTCCCTCATTCGCTCGTGATTCCCGGAAGGCTGCATTTCATGGAGGCCGAGTCTTTGAAGGCGTTTTGTGGCGCGAGTGATGAGGATTTGGAAGCGTTGAAATGAGGGAGCGGGCGGGAGAGCGAGCCGCCAAGTATCTAGAGGCGACGTCCCAGTCACTGCGAATCTTGAAGAAAAAGAAGAGCGAAACACCTGTCCCATCTTCTCTGCTGGATTATGTGTTGGAACTTGCCAAGCGCTACGCACAGGACGCGAAACACTACGTGGGCGAGCGGAAATCAGTCACTGCGCTCGCCTGCATCGCCTATGCTGAAGGCCTTCTTGACGCGCTGAAATTTCTCGATTTGGCCGAGTTCTAGCGAGACTCGATTTGTTAGGGTAACACTGCCCTGATATCGCAGGCCAGATCTATTATCGTCGATATTCATGGAGAATTGCGCAGGCTGTGGCAAGCCCACTCGCAGGGACGAGCCGGTCTCCGCCTCGTTCAGCCAGGAGGGACAAAGGAGCTTCTTCCACAAGACTTGCGAAGATCGAGCCGAGCACGTGAACAAGTGGAAAGAGGAGGCGGCTTGGGCGTTCAGGGTGACACGACTGACGATGTCTGAGTGGAACGAGTGCAGTCCCCGGAAACATCTCGGCGTCTGGCAGTCGATATTCATAGCTCGAAGAGACGAGGATGTCTGGTGTCCAGACTGCGGGCTCAAAATAGCCAGACAAGAGACTCTTACTTGTCCAACTTGCGGCGGTCGAGTCATCATCACGGACGCTGAGACCACGAAGATGGTGTTCACCCACAGAGAGACCCTCTACAAACTCCATCTGCACTGTACGGAAAGGGGGGATGATTCCTTCGTCTATGCGGTCATAAGCGGGTACACTCCTGTCACCATCACGGCGAAGAAGGGTGAAGCTCCAGAGGCTTCATCGAAACAGGCGATGATGCTGAAGTATGAACCGAAAGGGGATCTCAAGAAGGGGCTAAGTGTCTAGCCTCTTCCCCTGTCGAGAAGCGTTCTTATTCCCTCCACTAATAGACTCGTCCCGTTTTGGTTTTGCCATCGGGAAAGACAGTACTGGCTACAGGCGTCTTCGACCTTCTGCATATTGGACACCTCAGATTCCTTGAGGAATCCAAGAGAAAAGGCGGTCCTAGGTCAAGGCTCGTCGTAGTAGTCGCGCGCGACAAGACCGTGTTACGAAGGAAAGGGAGAGGTCCGGTTGTTCCTGAGGACCAAAGGAGGGAGCTCGTTGCGGCTCTGCGGGTAGTGGACCGAGCGATTCTGGGAAGGGAGGAAATTGATCTCCTAGGCATCCTTAGAGAGGTCAAGCCTGATATCGTCTGTGTCGGCTACGACCAGGATGAGATAAGCGCGGCTGTTACGCGAGTTATCAGGAAGGAAGGATTACCGATCCGGGTTGTTCGAATACGAAGGTTTGGACCCATCGGATTCGACAGTAGCACGAAACTGAAGAATAGGGTTGCAAAAGCATTGTCTGTAGCTTAGGGTTTTATCGGGACTCTAACGCGGACTCTGTCCCCATCAGCAAGTTTGAACTGCTTTCTCAATGAGACAGGAGCGATCAACTCGACAACATCTTCACCATAATGAGCTCGGATAGGGAGGACGATCGCGCTCTTGACCTCGTCATTGACCATCGCTCTGAAGCATTTTGCGGGTCCGTAGGTCCGCTTTTCGTTGGCGAAGCCTTCGATATATACGAACGGGTAGGTGTCTAGGATTTTTCGATCGTTGAGATCTTCCTTGCTAACTCTGAGGTTTAGGGTGCCGGGAAAGGGGTCGAATCCTAGTTTTGATATGAACTGTTTCCGGTAACCGTCGAGGCTCATGTAGTATGAGCCCTCGGAGAGACCTGCGAAGACAGTTCCGGTGATGACTAGGTCCTTCTTCGGTGCTTCGAAGACTCGTTTCAGGTTGAGGTACATGTCGGATAACTGGCGGAGTCCTACGCTGGTTATTCTTACCTTCTGGTCTCGTCCGTTTCGAGTTCTCTCGATCAATCCCAGCTTTTCCATCTCTATTAGACGGCGGGAGGCGGTTTGTTGAGAGCTTCCAATTCCTTTTGCGACGTCTGATGTGCTGCAGACGACTTCTTTGTCAGTGGCGCCTATCTCGGATAGTTTGTAGAGAGCTAGAAGATGGGAGGGTTTCATTTCCAGACGCGCCTTCTCAAGGAATGGTCGAGAATCACTTAGTGATCTTGTATCTTTTTTCCGAGCCGGTCTAGGGCCTGTTCGAGCGAGAAGCGTCTGACTTCTGTAACCACGTCTCCTCTCGTGGTCTCAATGATTCGTCTCGCCGCGTCCATCTTGATTCTGAATGTGGGTACGATCGAAGTGTGTTCTAGGGTTTGGAGATCATCGTACACTCCTTCCATCGCATCCAGAAGCTTCTCAGCCCTTCTAACGTCACCCTTTCGGAGGGAGTTCAGGGCCATTCTTCGAAATTCTCCAACAGCGTCTAGGAGTCCGAGCACGTAGCTTCGGTGGTCGGCGCCAGACTCGGCCATCGATACTATCCCTTCGTCTCGCGCAACCTTCCGGAGAGTGACGGCTTCCACATATTCTTGGAACGCGACTATGACACCATTAGAGCTGCGGAGCTCGGGTGCGTCAGTCGACAACTTTTCTATCTCTTGAAGGGTCTTCTCGGCTCGTTCCAGTGTCGAGTTGGCTGTTTTCAGGTCTCCTCTATGAATCTCGAGGATTGATGATGATGCCATTCTCGTGGCGGCTCTAGAGAGGTCGAGGATTCTCTCCCGTGCTCGATCGAACTGGGAGAGATCCTTCTGGATTGCGGTCAGGTCCTTTTTCGATAGCATGTTGCGAGCTTCTGCTCCGCTGGGCTTCGGAGTATTATAACAGGTTCTCGTTAGCCGGATATTGTCTTAACCAAACTGTGGGATTCTTCTTTTATCCCACCTTCGGTTATGACGAGCAGATCGACTCCATCTCCACTGGAGATGTCTCGAGCTAGAGCGGACCTTATGGCTCGTAGGATGAGTGGGCGGGCTTCGTCAACCGATAATCCTTCCCTGTACTCTGATTCCAGAACTCCCATCGCCACCTCTGCTCCAGTTCCGACGGCTGCGAACTTGTCTTCAAGGACGGATCCGATGGGGTCCATGACGAATAGGCTTGGGGTGCCATTGTCTACGCCTGCGATTATGGTCTGAGCGAGATAGGGGAAGAGGCGTCTCGCGGACAGGAGGTTGGCCATTAGTTTGGCGGCATTCTTTACGGTTCCAGCTCTTCCTCGCTCGTATTCGAAGATGTTCATGTACGCGAGGGCTTCGCGGGATAATACTTGCATGTCTCCTATTATTCCCGCGCAACCGATTCCTATGTTGTCTGTTATCTTGAAGACTTTCTTGGCTACTTTGCTCATGACGAATGTCCCGTATGCGTATCTTCGCTCGGAGGCTAGAATAGCTCCTTCTTTGCACACGAGTCCGACGGTTGTGGCTCCAGGCATGTAGATGTCGTTGCTCATAATCGGGTCATCGTTCGACCTCATGCCGTTTTGCTATAAAGCTAGCGCTTGGTAGAGGTTCGGGTTGGAATGTTCCAGTAATCTGTCCTAGTGAGTTTCGACAGGGACGTGATCGCGGATTCGTTGTTCGCGTAGTCCGAGCCAGGCTGGGACGTAGGGTTTCGTCCAGTCGATCGGTCCGGAGGAGAATCTCTGCTGCATTCTCGCGAGATCCAGGTCCCATGCGCGGTCAAAGAACTCGTATGCTTCGTCCCATTCTTCTCCCCAGTCCCAGCCGGAATGTTCGATGCGGACTTTGGTCAGGGCTTCAACTCTCTCGAAATGGATGTTGACACGTGTCTTGTGTCTTCTCACGTTTGGAAACTGGGGTGGTGCTTTCCATTCTACGGACAGGGTCTTCATCGACTCGAGTCCGAGTATCTTGCAGCCTTCTGTTCCCCTGAAACCTAACGGTGCTTCGGGGTCGAAGAATATCTCGTAGGGTCCTTGGTCTTCGAGTTTGATGTTTGCTTTCGGGGCGAGAAAGCTGGTGATTCCCTCGTTGGTCGTCCAGACTGTCCAGACGTCTGCGATTAGCGCTGATGTGATAGCCTCTTTTCGAAGTATCTTTGGATCCATCGCGACCCACTATTTCGAGTCTGGGTGATGCGAGTTGCAGTCTATCGGGACAATTTAGCCTTGTTGCTACATAATCCGAAAAACCCATCTTCTAATGGTTCAGTTGTCTGTTCATGCAGGAGCATCCTCTGAAGGCGATCCTTTCAAGGATAATGCGCGGGGGAAGTAATCCTTCGGAGTTCGAGCTAGCCTATGTTCACAGAGGCGCGGCAGACGATCAGATGATCATCAAAGTATCAGAGATAGCCAGGCTGGGAAAGGGATCGTTCCTATTGCGGGATGGGGAGACTCAGATTCCCTTCCACAGGGTCTTGTATGTGTTGGACATGAAGAGGACACTGTTGTGGAGGAAGAAACACCGGGAAACAACAGGATAACGTGTCGTTCAGTCGAGTTTAGTTTTGGAGTCCTGTCCAGACCGTCCCCACTCTCGCACACGGGGGTCCCACAAAAGTTATAGGAATTTCTTTTCGAGAGCCTCCTCCTGTCTGAACCTGATTCGGGCTTGTTTCTTTGAGACTGGCGTGTTATCGGCTTGTCTCCGGTTTTCGATCCCCGTGCATTCCCCTTGGGATCAGCGTGAAAGATCGCGTTCCAGAAATCGCGGGCCTGGATTTCGGATCAGGGCTGATAATGGGCGATTTCTCCTCCCTGCGGCGAATTTCCCATGAAATGAGTTGAGGTTGAATTCAGTATCTTCTTATTTTTCATCTAACCCTTTTTAGTAGAATACCGATACCAGGCGTTCTAAGCTTGCCACGGAAAGAAACCCTCGATCTTTCCATGATAGCAGACCGCGTCTCACCACAAACATGGTCGCTATTCCAGGCGCTGAGGACCCGCATGCGACAGCTGAAGGGGGTCTCGATGAAAGTTCTATACGAGAAACACAGCAGCGAATCCACCCCAGCATTCTTCTACGAAGGCCGCCAACTCTACCATCTCCACCTGAGAGGAGCCGAAATGAGCGCAACATTCCATACCGACTTCAAGTCGAGGCTCCGTCTCACCGAGAACCAAACGATCGACTGGCGTCTTCGTGACGAGATCAGGAAACGAACTTGGGCAGGTTTCGCCTTCCAATCCTCGAAAGATCTGGGACCCTTCATGGAGCTCGTCAAGGCAAAATACCAGATCATCGGTGAGGAGGCTGGTGGCAAACCGCGAGAAGAACGACCGATCGCCTTCTAGACCTCCTAGCGAAACAAGCCTATGCTGAACCATCACTACCGTCACAGAACGAAGCAGCAACCGCAGTGTGCTAGGCTTTTGCCCAACCCAGACCTGAGTCCAAACCTCCTTCATCTCAAGGTCAAACTCGCCTCAATTGATCGATCAAGAGACGGCGACCAAGTGGAGGCGGTGGTTGCGATTCTCCTCTGGGACGAGCCTGGAAGAGGGCTGCAGACCCTTCTGGTACAGAGGGCGGAAAGAGAGGGGGACCCCTGGTCGGGACAGATTGGACTTCCAGGTGGTCGAGTCAAACAAGGCGCTGAAACGCCTAGAACTGCTCTTCATCGGGAGGTCGATGAGGAAGTTGGAATCAAGCTCGAAGAAGTCGGCGTGGAACTTGGCAGCCTTTCGGTCGGTCATCCTATGCGACGTCTCGAAATGAGGGTTCAGCCTTGGGTCTACGGTTTGAGGATAAAGCCTAGTGTCAGTATCGGCTCGGAAATTGCCAGCTCTCTCTGGGCGAACCTGGCAGAGCTATCCTCCAAGAAGAAAATGAGCGAGATTACAGTCAGAGACAAGCCTTGGAGTGTGGAGTCCTTTGTTGTCGAAGGAAAGATCGTCTGGGGTTTTACATACCGGGTCTTGACTGAGCTGCTTCCGATTCTAGAAGCTTCACTCTAAGTAGCAATTTCAGGGATAACCGAGTTTATGCCCTGCATCTTGCACGCCTCGCATATTTCGAATGTCGTTGGCTCTCCGCAGGACTTGCAAGGTTCCAAATGAGAAGGTGCAAGATTTGGTTCGGCGAGGGTTCGAAGTCGGAGCATCGCTCGGTACGCAGAGAAGGTCACACCTGGATGCGCCAGCTCCAGTTTGTTCAGAACAGTCCGAAGTTCATTCCTCAAAGCTTCAGTCATGTAGGGACACGAGGCGGTTTGAAACTGTAGGTCCTCGGCATAGCCGTACATTACAATCTCTCTCTCAGGAATCTCGCACAAGGGCTTCACCCTGGTTAGGAAGAGGCCTCGAGGATCCTTCAGAACAGGGCTGAATCTAACGAATCGCTCGGCATCGCCTTGGAACAAGTTCAGCATATAGGTCTGTACAATATCATCAAGGTTGTGGGCTGTAGCGATCTTGTTTGCTCCAACCTTCTTCGCTGCGAGGTTGATGGCCTTTCTGCGAAAAACACCGCAGTAGGAACAAGCGGTCATCCTCTCCTGCTTGCTCTTCAGAAAGTCGTCCAATCCGTACCCATAAAGATCTTCGAACGAAACTATCTCATGCTCGATCCCGAGGTCCTTACAATTCTTTGTCGCAAGGTCAACTGCCTCCTCTCGGTATCCCGCAATGCCCTCATCAACGGTGACCGCGGTGATACGCGTGCGGGGAAATCGCTTCCAGAGCTTGTGGAGGATCATTAGAAGCGTCAAGCTGTCTTTTCCCCCTGAAACTGCTACCGCAACATGGTCGTGGGGGCTGAACATGTCCCAGTGAGTGATGGTTCGACGAACTTTCCGTTCTAACGAATCTCTAAAGCAACTCTTGCATAGAATCGATCCTTCATATTCTCTTCGAAAATAGCCGGGGTTCCGTTTGCAAATTGTGCAGGATTTGGGATCCATCGGATCTATCTCGGAAATATTGTGCCGAACAAGATGTAGGAGAGAATGATGTTTGAACTCAATAGACCAAGGGAGATGACACTAGCAACGATCCGCACATTCTTGGTACTCTTCAACCCAAGAACCCCTAACACGGTATCCAAGTAGCGATCCCCGTCAAACGGAAAAAGAGGTAACATGTTGACGAGTGCAACTCCGAGGAGAATTAGTTGCATCCAGCTGAACGCGGTGAGAAGTTGGTATGATGAGGTGACTGGGAGAAATTGGTATCTGAGAGGAACATAGTTCGCCGTTATGACTCCGAGTATTGCTCTGCTGGAGTTTGTGTCAGACTTTCCAGTCGCGAACGTTAGCGTTTGTGAAGGATTGCTTAGATGAACAGTGACGGTCGAGTTAGGCTTGAGAGTAGACAGGTATAGCCCTAGGTGTTGAGCATCGGGGGTGGCATTGTTGTTCACCTGGGTTATGATGGACCATTGCGGCATGCCATTCGCCTGGGCTGGGCTTCCATTCGTGAATCCCGTCACCAGGACACCAGTGGGTGCGGGCTGATAGAGAGCGACTAGAAGAAGAAGGACAAGTCCCCAAGTCGCGACATTGGTGAATGACCCGGCAGCAAAGACTCTCAGCTTGGTCCTCGCTTTGCGTTTCGCGAGATTCTCCTCGTCGATCTCAACGAACCCTCCAGGCAGGAAAACGGCCATGAAGACGCCTGAGGATTTTATGGGAACTTTGTCGAGTACGCTGGCTATTCCGTGGGCCATTTCGTGAGGAATTAGAAGGACTGCTATCGCTAGCAGAATGTAGGGGAAAATGTCCCAGCCGATTGTTAGACCGGGGAGTGGGATTATCAGAAGAGTCGGTCCGGCACTTGAGCTGTGTCTGAACAATCCCACGGCGTTGTTGACAAAACTGTAGATGACGAATACGAGGAGGCCGATTCCCATAGCTGCGCCGATGTCGAAGAATGCGAGCCAACCCCTCCGGAACCTGCCGCCTATCCTCTCCAGCCAGCTGTTGAACGCGACGGTTTTCAGCATCAGGTAGTAGGGTTTGGCTACGATTCCGTGCTTGTCGGCTTTCAAGAGCACTGCGAGTGCGTAGATGACGACCCAAACGGCGAGATAGAACAGTAGGGGAATGTACGGGTCGAGTATGCTCAAGAAGGTCTTCTCTCAGCTCAGGGAATTAGGCTCGGCTCATGCGGGTTTCATATTACCTTTTCAGCTTCGACCTCGGAGCGTGCGTCGTAGAGCAGGGTCTGAATCAGAGCGGTTCTGAAGTACTTCATCGAACGATTCTCCGTCTCGCACAGGAATTCTAAGGTACATTCCAGTTCTTCCGACTGTGTCTCTGCGGGTCAGGACCCGTACCCGTTCGATGACTATTGCAACGCTCACTCCAAGCAATTTTGCAACTTCGCTCTCTCGACCTGCGACTGGAGACTCGAAATGGCCCTCGGGAATGGGCTCGATCAGGAGCAGTTTCTTGGTGCAGCCTGGGCTCCGAAATTTCTGGCCTAGTTGCGGGAGCGTTACTGTTCCTCCAAAGGAGTAGAACTCCAGCTCTAACGAACGGAAAGGGGTCAGCGGTACTGTGACCGATGTTGTCTGCTCAGGGTCCAAATGCAGATGAGCTTTAGGAGAATGAGATGGGGTAGCTTGGGCGATTTCTTTTGAAAAGATTGTGAAGCCAGCGTTTTCCAGGGCGGCCTCTACGAGTTGCGTGTTTACATTGGATGGAATCAGCACGTCGACATCGCTCTTGTCATCGACGTCTCCCCTTGCCACGCTGCCGTGTGTCAGAGCGGTTTGGTTCCATCCAGCTAGAGCATCGATGACGCGGACAGCTCTATCTCTTAGAGACTCCAGTTTTGCCCAGTGGGAGGTAGGATAGGTCACTTGGACCTTGTCAGAGGTTCTGCTCGGTTTTGAACCCGAGCCCCGTCTTTTCACAGCGTCCCCTTGAACAGGTCTTCTCGGGCGGGTCCAGTAAGGTCAGAACTCTTTGCTCGGTCCTGGAATCGAACTCTCTTCAATCCCCGGACAATCGCCGCCGGAATGGCCTCTCTTCCTTGTCCCATGACGAGTTCAGCTGCCCCAGCTACTTCGTCGGCTAATGCTACGTTCTTGAATTTGAGTTGATACCCGAAAAGGTCTCTTTGGCCTCTGTAGTCAGCGTGAGGTTTGAGGCCCGCGATCCCAATTGTCTCCTCGACCTGTCCCAGCCTAAAAGGCCGACTGTGAGTATCTGTTACTATGACTCCGATGCTCTTGCCAGTGAGGTGTCTTATTCTGTTTCTGATCTTCCTCGCGGAGGCATCTGGGTTTGTGGGAAGTAATGCATAGTTCTGGTCCCCTTTCACGTTCGACTTGTCAACGCCTGCGTTGAGACACGTCCAGCCGTGTTTCGTTGTGACTATCAA
>Ga0209802_1000139_pt1 | contig 54130 bp, 46 predicted proteins | sample GraSoiAngelo_129_FD_185886 | JGI IMG/M metagenome (GOLD analysis project Ga0209802, IMG submission 185886) | Grasslands soil microbial communities from the Angelo Coastal Reserve, California, USA - 14_0927_12_40cm (SPAdes) (version 2) | ecosystem: Environmental > Terrestrial > Soil > Grasslands ...
GGGCGCGATGGCGCAACTGGCTCAGAATCTGGTGGGATTGCCGGAAGAAGAAGCGCTGCGGGCGCTTCGAAAGAGTGCGCTCCAGCGAGGAAAGGCCGACGCGGGATTGCTCGATGCGGTGTTGGAAACAAAACGCGAAACGCTGAAGACCGAAGGACTGATCGAGACGGTGCGGCACGATGCTTCGTTCAGCGACGTGGCGGGATTGCGGCGCCTCCGTGATTGGATTGGGAAAAGGAAGAGCGCGTTAACGCCAGAGGGGCAACGCTTCGGGCTGGTGCCGCCGAAGGGCGTGCTCATCACCGGGGTGCAGGGTTGCGGGAAAAGCCTGGCGGCGCGCGCCGTGGCAGGCGAGTGGGGATTCGAGCTGGCGCGGCTGGATGCGGGCGCGCTGTATGACAAATATGTAGGTGAGAGCGAGCGGCGGCTGCACAAGGCACTTGAACTGGCGCAGAAGCTGGTGCCGCTGGTGCTCTGGATTGATGAGATTGAAAAAGCATTTGCATCGGCGGGATCCAGCGGCGATGCGGATGCGGGGCTTTCACAGCGATTACTGGCGACGTTGCTGACCTGGATGCAGGACCGCGAGAGCGGCGTGTTCCTGGCCGCGACGTCGAATAACATCACCGTGCTGCCTCCGGAAATGCTGCGCAAGGGGCGGTTCGACGAAATTTTCTTTGTGGACTTGCCGAACGCGGAGATTCGCGCTGCGCTGTTTGCGCTGCACCTGAAAAAGCGCGGGCGTGACGCGGCTGGATTCGACCTGGCGAAATTGGCCGGAGCGAGCGAAGGATTCTCGGGTGCCGAGATTGAGCAGGCCATCGTGTCCGGACTCTACACGGCGTTCAACGCGAAGCAGCAGCTCAACACGGAGATTTTGATCGCAGAGATTCAGAGCACACAGCCGCTCAGCGTGACGCGCGCGGAAGAAGTGCAAGCGATTCGCGAATGGGCCAAGACGCGCGCAGTGGCTGCGGATTAAGCCAGCGAAACTTGACCGCAACGCAGTGCTGCGCTAGGGTGTAAAGAGTTTCCCCGGAGCGGGCTGCGAAGCGGCCACGCGTAACGAGGAGGAATCCCATCGGCCAGCCGGCTCCCGTAACACGAAGACCTTCCAATTGGATGCGACGTACCGTTCACATTTCCGGACAAATTGAACCCTTCTTCGGCACGCTGGATGAAAACGTGCGCTTGCTCGAGGATTCGCTGCAAGTGCGCACACATCTTCACGACACTCGCCTGGTCATCGAAGGCGAGCAGGACAGCGTGGATCAGGCGGTGAAAATCATTGAGGAGTACAACCATCTGACACGGCACGGCCGGAAGCTTTCCGCCGCGGAAGTGAAGTCGCTGATGCGTGTGGCCACCGAAGAGCCGCACGAGTCGCCGCGCGGGATGTTTGAACACGGGCGCATGCGGTCGTTCGGCAAGAAACAGGTGACGCCAAAAGGTGCGAACCAGGGCCGCTACATGGAAGAAATTGAGAAGTACGACATGGTCTTTGCCATTGGGCCCGGCGGAACGGGGAAAACGTACCTCGCTGTGGCCATGGCCGTGAGCGCGTTGCTGACCAAGCAGGTGAACCGCATCATCCTCGCGCGGCCGGCGGTGGAAGCAGGCGAGCGGCTCGGATTTTTGCCGGGCACGCTGCAGCAGAAGATTGACCCCTACATGCGGCCGCTCTACGACGCGCTGTACGATATGCTGGACGCGGACAAGCTGGAGCGCTTTCTGGAAAAAGGCATCATCGAAGTGGCGCCCCTGGCGTTCATGCGCGGGCGCACGCTGAACGACTCCTTTGTGATTCTGGACGAGGCGCAGAACACCACCAGTGAGCAAATGAAAATGTTCCTGACGCGGCTGGGGTTTAATTCGAAGGCGGTCATTACCGGCGACATCACGCAGATCGATTTGCCGCAGGGGAAAAAGAGCGGTTTGATCGAAGCGCTGGAAGTCTGCGGGAAGATCGAGGGCATCGGCGTGGTGCAGTTCGGAGAAAAGGATGTGGTGCGTCACAACTTGGTGCAGCAAATTATTCGCGCCTACGAAGATTTTGAGGCGGTGCATCCGCAGCGCGGAACCAACGCCAACGGAAAAACGGTGACCGCGCCCAAGCAATCAGGGCCCAGAGAGTCTGCGAAAGAGCCAGGGCAAGAAACCCAGCAAGGATGATTCTGAACCGGCAGCATGAGGTGCTCGTGGCGCGGGGACCCTTGGAGTCGTTCTTGCGCCGGGTGAAGAGGGAACTCGGCCTGAAACAATCGGACGTGACGGTCTGCCTGGTGAGCGACGCGGCGATGGCACGCTTGAACCAGAACTTTCGCATGAAAAAAGGGCCGACCGATGTGCTTTCGTTTCCAAGCGTGACCCGGCGCAGACCGGTGCGGCTGGGACGAAGATCGCGCCCGGCGAATTCTGGCCAGCAAGAATACCTGGGAGACATTGCCATTTCACCGGCGGCGGCGCGGCGGTACGCGAGCAAACATGAGCGAAAAATTGCGAAGGAACTTCGCGTGCTGATCCTCCACGGCGTTTTGCACCTGCTGGGCTACGACCACGAAACCGACCAAGGCGAGATGGATAAGGTCGAGCAAAAGCTGCGCAAGCGTTTCGGATTGACCTAATGAATTTGAGCTGGCTCTATGCGCTCAGTGTCGTGCTGGTTGGCCTCACGCTGCCCATTTTTTCCTACCTGACGCTGATCTACCGCGAATTAGGCCGGATGACCACGGGCCGCGTCCACGAACATCTGGAGATTTTCGAAGCGGAGATCGAGCCCAAGCTGAAAATCAACCGCCGCAGCGGCGGGCGAACCTTCCGCATCCTCGGGCATTTCTGGCTGGCGTTTCTGGTGCTGGAGACCACGCGCGGCGTGGTGTACTTCGTTCCGGGAACGTGGGAATCGCTTCTGGAGTTTTGCGTATTTGTAATCCTCGAAGTGGTCCTTGCGATGCACTTCATTCCCGACATGCTGCTGTACCGCACTACGGGGCGCTGGCTGATTCCGCTCTTGCCATTGATCCGCGGGGCGATGTGGGTCGTTTGGCCCGTGCGCGTGTTCTTGGAAGGCGCGGAATCGCTCGCACGAATCTCCGAGCAGGAAGTCGAAAGGACCGAAGAACAGCGCACAGAAGAGGGCATCGAGGCGCTGGTGGAGGCCGCGGAAGAAGAAGGGATCATCGAGCCGGAGCAGGCGGACCTGATCGAGCAGGTCGTGGAATTCAGCGACAAGCGCGTGCGCGAAGTGATGACACCGCGACCGGACATCGTGGCGATCCCGGCGGATGCCACACTGGAAGAATTGCATGCGAAGGTCGTGGAAACGAAATTCAGCAAGATTCCGGTCTATGAAAAATCGCTCGACGATATTTTCGGCGTGGTTTACGCCCAGGATCTTTTGCAAATCGCGGATCAGGATTTGCCAAACCGGAAGGTGCGCGAACTGGCAAAACCAGTTTTGTTCATGCCGGAAACGAAGATTGGATCGGAGTTGCTGCGCGAAATGCGTCAGAAGGGGCAGCCGCTGGCCGTTGTTATCGATGAACATGGAACGGTAGCGGGGATCGCTACCGTGGAAGACCTCGTCGAAGAAATTGTCGGTGAAAGCGGCAACGAGGGGAAGCCTTTTGCACCGGACGTCGTGCGCGAAGCGGACGGAGGACTAGTCATGCGCGGTAGCTTGGCCATCGACGCAGTCGAGGAACTGCTGGGCGTGCATTTTGGCGAGCAAGCCGACGAGACCGTAACTACGCTGGCCGGTTTGTTGAGCCACGTCTCCCGCAAGGTGCCCGCGCCCGGAGACAAGATTGACCTGGAAGGCCATCGATTTGAAGTGGTGGAAGCAAACCAGAGAAAGGTGTTGCGGGTCCGAATCCGCAAGCATATGAAGGTTGTTCCCACCAAGCGCTAGATTTCGATAAACTGCGCGGCAAACACCAATGGCCAGAAAAGAAAACGCAAAGAACAAGTTCCGATCCGGGTTCGTGGCCGTTATCGGGCGTCCGAACACGGGGAAGTCCACCCTGGTGAACCGGCTGGTGGGGCAAAAAATCGCGATTGTCACTTCCAAGCCGCAAACCACGCGCAACCGCATTCAGGGAATCGTAACCAAAGCGGAAGGACAGATTATTTTTATCGACACGCCGGGGCTGCACGAGGCGGATTCGGCGCTCGGAAGGCAAATGATGCAGGAAGTGGCAGCCGCGCTGGAAGGAATCGACGTCCTTTTGTTGATGGCTGATGCGAGCGAGACACAGGCCCATAAAGACGATTTCTTGCTGGAAAAAGCGAAGCGCTTTCGCGGCAAGACCATACTGGCGCTGAACAAGATTGACCGGTTGCCGAAACCCAAGTTGCTGCCGCTCATCGAAGCGTTTGCCAAAGCCTTTGAGTTTTCCGCGATTGTTCCCATTTCCGCACTCCGGGGTGAAGGCTGCGATGCATTGCAGGCCGAAGTTTTCAAGCAATTGCCGGAAGGAGAAGCGTACTTTCCGGAAGATCAGGTGACGGACCAGCCGGAGCGTTTTCTGGCAGCGGAAATCATTCGCGAGAAAGCGATTCGCGTGATGTACCACGAAGTGCCTTATGCACTGGCGGTGTTCGTGGAAAGATTTGAGGAGACCCCGAAACTGCTGCGCATCGAGGCGGTCATGAGTGTGGAGCGCGATTCGCAGAGAAAGATCTTGATCGGCCACAAGGGTGAAATGCTCAAGAGAATTGGGACCGAAGCGCGCAAAGAGCTGGAGGCCCTCCTCGGAGCGAGAATTTATCTTGGGCTGTACGTAAAAGTGGCGCCGGATTGGCGCGAAAATCCACAGCGGGTGCGAGAACTTGATTGGCGCTTCCAATTGGAAGGGCTTGCGCGCGACCGCGGCGACGAGGAATGAACAGTCTACTTCCGCTCATGACGCACGTCCGCAGACAGTTTCCATGGCGCAATTTTCAGTTGCTCCTTCTCTTCGGTCAATACGCAGAGGACGCTCCATTGCGGCCGTAGCCTCCAAAGGACCAGCGCACGCCAAAGGTGGCATAGAGACCGTAAGGACCGTTGGTGTGAAGGTCTGCCGTGCCCAGAGACTTGCTGTAGCGACCGAGCCAATCCACCTGATGTTGTGTCGCGCGCAGCTCGAAATTTTTCGGTAATTGAAACCCGATTCCAATGCAGCGGTCGTACGCAATCGGCTCCATTGAAGCGGCGTAAGTTGTTTGCGGGATATTTCGCCCGAAGCTGAATTTCGGCTCGAAGAAAAGGAAAAAGTGACGGAACGGCGTGCGACCCAGCGGCTGTACCTCCAGATATCCGCTGAAGAGATAGCGCGCGTAGGCCGTGCACATGGAAGCCGCCCCGCCCGCACTGGCTGGCTGGGGAAACATGCAGCGTCCAAGATCCGGCTCGTTGTGCGACGGCGCCACCGAGAAATCCGTATAGCCACGGACCCAGTTCGGTGGGAAAAATGTCCGTGGTTCTGCCGCCACGTGGGATACGCGGCCCGCTTTGGCGGCGGAGGTCTGTGCGTGCGCAGCAAAAGCCGAGACAGTCATGAAGGCCGTCAAAGCGATAAGGATTCTTTTCATCGGGATTCTCCAAGTTACCGGCGTGCGTCGCAAATCGATTGGCCGGCAGGCAAAGATAGCTCAGAAGATCAGTGAATGAAACGGCGGTGGACCGCAAGCGTCCGCGTGAGAACCGCTGATCCAGTCATTGTTGTGAAATGTGAGACACGGGTTGGGCGGATTCTACACGAATTCGGTTTCCCGCGGGAAAAAGAGAGCTGCACCGCGGCGTAACGACGGCTCTGCCGGTTCGAAAAGTGTTAGTCCGGCGCGGCGATCCCCAGAGATTTCATCTTGCGATAGAGGTGGCTGCGCTCGAGACCGAGAGCGCTGGCCGTCTGCGTCATGTTCCAACGATGCTCCTGCAATTTGCGAAGGATAAACTCGCGCTCGTAGGCGCTGCGAGCTTCGTGGAGTGTTGAATAAGGATGGTGAGGGCTCTCCGAAACTCCACGAAAGAGTTCGGGCGGAAGGTGATGTGGCTCGATGCGAGCCTGGGGACACACGATGACCAATCTTTCCACCAGATTCCGCAACTCGCGCACGTTTCCAGGCCAGGGATACCGAAGAAGAATTTCCATGGCGCCCTCGCTGAGCTCTCGGGTCTTCTTGCCATAGGCGGAGCTGAACTCCCTGAGGAAATAGTTCGCCAACGTGGGGATGTCCTCTTTGCGATCTCGAAGGGGCGGAACATAGAAGGGAATGACGTTCAAACGGTAAAAGAGATCCTGGCGAAAGACACCGCGCGCGATTTCCTGCTCGAGATTCTTGTTGGTTGCAGCGATAACGCGCACGTCGACGCTGGTGGCAACGTTGGACCCCACGCGTTCGAAGCGCTGTTCTTCGAGAACCCGAAGAACTTTTGATTGCGTGCGCAGGCTCATATCACCGATCTCATCGAGGAAGAGCGTGCCGCCGTCGGCTTTCTGGAATTTTCCGATTTTATCTTCCGAAGCACCCGTGAAGCTGCCTTTAATGTGCCCAAAAAGTTCGGACTCGATCAGCTCCTCGGGAATGGCCGCGCAATTGACTTCCACAAAGGGGCCCTTGGCACGAAGGCTGGCCGCGTGCAGAGCGCGGGCCACCAGCTCTTTGCCGGTACCGCTTTCGCCGTAGATCAGCACGCGACCGTTGGTCGGAGCGGTGACGGCAATCTGCTGGCGCAGCGCCTTCATGGGGACGCTGCCGCCAATAACTTGGTAGCGATGGCCCAGCTCGCTCCGCAGCAGCAGGTTTTCCTCTTCCAAACGGCGTTGCTGGAGCGCGTTGCGGACTAAAACGATGATCTTCTCCAGTGAGAGAGGCTTCTCGATGAAATCGAAAGCCCCGAGCTTGGTGGCGCGCACAGCGGTTTCGATGGTGCTATGGCCAGAGATCATGATAACCGCGGGCGGGCGGGGCAGCGCTTGCAAGCGGCTGAGTGCTTCGAGGCCGTCGATGCCCGGAAGCCAGACGTCAAGAAGAACAACTTCCAGATCACCGGCGGCGGCACGTTCCAGGGCTTCCTCCGCGGATCCCACAGCCTCCACCTGATGGCCTTCGTCGCTGAGGATCGAGGAGAGCGATTCGCGAATGCCGGCTTCGTCGTCGACGATGAGGAGGCGTGGTCTAGTGGTCATGGAGCGGTGTCTATTCCATTGGGGTTGGCAATGATGGCGGGGGTCAATTCCGCGACCGGCAATTCGATCACGAAACGCGAGCCAATGGGGGAGTTATCTTCGACATGGATGCTTCCGCCGTGCTCCGCGATGATGCGCGCGGCGATGGCCAGACCAAGTCCAGTCCCACGGTCTTTTGTGGAGAAATGCGGCAGGAAAAGCTTGTCCTTGTCTTCGGGTGAAATCCCGTGGCCCGTGTCGGAAACGGAGATTTCCACGGTCTCGGAATCGGTCAGCGCTTTGGTAGAAACAGAAATCTCGCGGAAGGGGGAGTTCTCGAGGGCTTCCGCGGCATTGTCGATGAGATTAACGACCACGCTGCGCAGCAAGCCGGTATCGGCCCTTACCTGAGGGAGATTGTCGGCCAAATTTGTCTTTAAGGTAATGCCATCGAGCCTTCCGGAGAAAACTTCGATAGCTTGCCGGACGATGGTGTTGGCGCTCACGGAGGCAAGCTTGGCGGAAGGGAAGCGCACAAATTGAGAGAATTCGTTCACGAGCGCGGCGAGCGTGGAAACCTCGCGTTCGATCAGGCGCGAACATTCCTGCACCAGCTTCGCCAATTCTGTGTCTCCGGGGACTCCCGGTGGGGACGGGTCCCGCCGCTCCAGGAATCGCGAAAGGCGCTGGGCGGAGAGTTGAATAGGTGTCAAGGGATTCTTGATCTCGTGAGCGATGCGCCGCGCCACTTCCTGCCACGCGGCGGTTTTCTGTGCGCGGAGCAATTCCGACAAATCATCCAAAACGAGAACATAACCGGTGTTCGCCCGGCGCGGTCCGAGCGAGCTCACGGTAACCGCCAGGTGTGCAAGGCGACCGGTGACTACCGTCTCTATCTCCCGCGAGACCACTCCCATGCGGAGGGATCTGCGCATCAAGTATTGCACGGTCCGCGCGGAGTCAGCTCCCAGCAGTTCCTCAAGAGAATGGATGTCCTGTCCCTGGACTCCGAACATCCGTAAAACGGAAGTGTTCATCCGCTGAATACTTCCGGAACTGTCGAGCGAAATCACGCCGGTGGGAATATTTTCCAGTACGGTTTCCATCAATTGCCGCCGGCGTTCAAGCTCTTGAACCGCCTGCTGGAGGTTGCGTGTGAACTCATCGATTTGAGACCGGCTATCCCGCAGTTGCGTGGTCATGGTGTTAAACGAGCGCACCAGTACGCCGAGCTCGTCCTGAGCCTGCTCCGGGACCTGGTAATCAAAGTTGCCGGAAGAAACTTCTCGCGTACCTTCCGCGAGAGCCTGAATGGGAACAGTGACCTGCTTGGCTAGAAACAGAGCCACCCACATCACCGCGGAGAAGAGGAGCAGCGTAAAGAGAAGGAGAATGTATAGCATGAGGCGCTTCAGCGCGCGTAAGTCCTGTTTCTCCTCGTAATACTCGCGCGTCTGAGATTCAATTGCCGTGAGCCTTGGGAGTATGTCCGGACTCGTTCGGAATCCCGCAACGATGGAGCCCCCTGCCTTGTCTTTCTGCGAAGCCGGGACCCTGGTGGCAAAGTAATTCCTTCCGCCTGCCGACCAAACTTCGACCCCGCTGGCCAGCGTTCGCAAATACTTGCCAGGAACATCAGGCTGCATGCAAATCTTGCCGGTACGATTCTCCGGCTGGTTGTCACAAACAATGCCACCGCGAAGGTTTTTTCCTTCCCTGTCGAGAACCCACAGGGCATCCGCGCCCTTCGCGAACGCCAGCTGCAGAAAATCTTTGTCCGGGTGAGCGGCATCTTCACGCGCCTGCAATGCCATCCAACGTAGACGCGGCAATTGCGCCCGTCCCAGGTCGTTCAGCAGCTTTTGCGTCTCTTCAGAGGCGTTCTCCAGAGGCTTCGGGAACCAGAGCAGCAGGCTACGATTGATCAGGGAGTAGCTGACGATAAACATGAAGATGATCGGTAACAGGGAAATGGCCATGGCACCGACAACCATCTTTGTCTTAAAGCGTGCGCCGAACTGCTCCCGGCTGCTTTCCGCCCAGAGCCTAAGCGTGGTTCGCATGAGGATGAGGCCGAAGACAAGAAAGGCGGCGGTGATAAAACTGGAAACGGCAAAGAACTCCATCCTGGCACGCCAACTCTTCGGTTCGAGAGGCACATCGAGCGAGCCGAAGGTAAAAACGCCGGCAAGCAGCAAGGTCAGCAGGATTCCGCCAATGGCCAGGCCCCAACGCTGTTTGGTTTCCAACCGGCTCATGGGGTAACCGACTTTCGGTAACCTGTTCTGGTCCAATTGGCGAGTTTGCAGCCGCACCTTTGGCCTGCTTCGCTGACAATTCTCGGCATCAGCGACCGCCGAGGAGCGGAAAGTGTTGTTGATGCGCGCGCAAGCATTTCTCTGGCAAGATAACACCCTGAGGAGGCAAGTCAAGATTTTCACCTGTCCCCCTTGCAGGAAGACCTGCCCGGCCGTACAGGTATTAGCGATTTCAGAACGAAGCGCGAAATTCTGACTCCGCTCTCCGCTATCATTTGCTAAGGTGAGCCGTGGGTGCAAACCCGCCGGGAGTATTGTGGATGTCCGTCCGTCTTGGCGAGATACTAGTCAAGGAAAGCCTGATCACGCAGGAACAGCTTCAGAAGGCGCTGGAGTTTCAGCGTGCTAATGGGGGCAAGCTGGGAAGCTGCCTGACGAGGATGGGGTTCATCACTGACGACGACATCACCGGCGTGCTCTCCCGCCAGTATGGCGTTCCCTCGATTAATCTGAAGTATTACGAGATCGACCCCAACGTGATCAAGCTGATCCCGCAGGACACTGCCTCGCGTTACCAGGTCATTCCGCTTTCGCGCGTTGGCTCTGTTCTGACCATTGCCATGACGGATCCCACGAACGTCTTCGCGATGGACGACATCAAGTTCATGACTGGTTTCAACGTCGAGCCGGTGGTGGCTTCCGAAGCGGCCATCGGCGATGCGATCCTGCGCTTCTACGGCGGGTCGTCCACAAACCAGGAAGAACTCACCAACTTGATGAAAGATCTTGTGGACGAGGACCAGGAGCTGGAACTGGCCGCCGAAGAATCGGAGCTGGATGCCGCCTCGCTCGAAAAGGCGGCTGAAGAAGCTCCCATCATCAAGCTCGTCAACTTGATCCTGACCGATTCGGTGAAACGCGGCGCGAGCGACATTCACGTCGAGCCTTACGAAGTGGAAATGCGCGTGCGATTCCGAGTTGACGGACAACTTCAAACGGTCATGTCCCCGCCACTCCGATTGAAGGATGCCATCACCAGCCGCATAAAGATCATGGCCAAGCTGGACATTGCGGAGAAGCGCCTGCCGCAGGACGGCCGCATCATGATCAAGTACAAGGCCGAAGGAAAGAAAAAGGAACTGGACTTCCGCGTGTCGACGGTGCCAACGCTGTTTGGCGAAAAGATCGTTTTGCGGTTGCTGGACAAGGAAAACCTGCGGCTGGATATGACCAAGCTGGGCCTTGAAGCGGAATCCCTCGAAAAATTCCAACGGAACATCATGAAGCCCTATGGCATGGTGCTGGTGACTGGTCCAACGGGTTCGGGAAAAACAAACACTCTCTATTCCTCAGTATCAACGCTGAACACCGTCGATACCAACATCATGACGGCCGAAGATCCCGTCGAGTTCCAATTGGCGGGAATCAATCAGGTTCAGATGAAAGAGCAGATCGGCTTGAACTTCGCGGCGTCGCTGCGTGCTTTCCTCCGGCAAGACCCTAATATCATCCTGGTGGGCGAGATCCGCGACTTTGAAACCGCGGAAATCGCTGTAAAGGCCGCGTTGACCGGCCACTTGGTGCTCTCCACGCTTCACACCAACGACGCTCCTTCCACCATCAGCCGCTTAATGAACATGGGCATTGAGCCGTTCCTTGTGGCGACTTCCGTGAACTTGATTTGCGCGCAGCGTTTGGTGCGGCGCATCTGTTCGAATTGCAAGGCGGAATTGGACATCCCGGAGCAAGCGCTGATTGATGCGGGGTATACGCCGGAAGAAGCAAAGAAGACGAAAATTTATCACGGCAAAGGCTGCACGACCTGCGGCAAGCGTGGCTATAAGGGCCGCACCGGCCTGTATGAAGTCATGGAAATTAACGACGAGTTGCGCGAGCTGATCCTTGTTGGTGCTTCCGCATTGGAGCTGAAGAAGAAGGCAATCGAGCAGGGAATGATTACGCTCCGCCGCAGCGGCTTAATCAAGGTGGCACTAGGACAGACCACCATGGAAGAGGTCTTGCGCGAAACGGTTTTATAGAATTGAGGATAGGCGATGGCCGGAATTACACTGAGTGAATTGCTGAAGAAGATGATCGAAATGGGAGGCAGCGACCTGCATATCACCACGAACAGCGCCCCTCGTGTGCGCGTGCACGGAAAACTCCGGCCACTGGACATGCCGCCGCTGACAGCGGCGGATACCAAGTCCCTGGCCTACAGCGTGCTCACGGATGCACAGAAGCACCGGTTCGAAGAAAACCTGGAATTGGATTTTTCCTTCGGTTTGAAAAGCCTGGCTCGGTTCCGCGGAAACGTGTTCAATCAACGCGGCGCGGTCGGCGCCGTGTTCCGTACCATTCCATGGGAGATCAAGGGATTCGAGGCATTGGGTCTGCCTCTCGTGGTGAAAGGCCTGTGTGACAAGCCTCGCGGGCTTGTCCTGGTCACCGGACCCACCGGCTCTGGCAAGTCCACCACGCTCGCCGCCATGCTGGACAAGATCAACGGTGAACGTGAAGAGCACATGATCACCATCGAAGATCCCATCGAATTCCTTCACAACCACAAGAGGTGCCTAGTGAACCAACGCGAGGTTCACGCCGACACACATTCGTTCGCGAACTCACTCCGTGCGGCGCTGCGCGAAGACCCGGACGTCGTCCTGATCGGTGAAATGCGCGACCTAGAAACCATCGAGTCCGCCCTCCGCATCGCCGAAACCGGCCACTTAACCTTCGCGACGCTGCACACGAATTCCGCGTCTTCGACTATCAACCGTATCATCGATGTCTTTCCTGCGCATCAGCAGCCGCAGATTCGCGCCCAACTCTCCATGGTGCTCGAAGGGATTCTCTGTCAGGCGCTCCTTCCGCGCGCCGATGGGCGCGGCCGCGCGATGATTATGGAGGTACTTATTCCAACGGCCGCGATCCGCAACCTCATCCGCGAGGACAAGATTCACCAGATTTATTCGGCAATGCAGACGGGTACCGGGCAAACGGGAATGCAGACTTTTAACCAGGGTCTCGCGAACGCCTATTTTGCAAAGCTAATTACGCTGGACCTGGCTCTCTCTCGTTCATCGAACCCCGATGAACTGCAGGATATGATCAACCGTGGGGTCGCTACGACGGGCAGCGGGGTCGGGGTGAAGGCACCTGTAGCCAACAGGCGCTAAAGGATTGGCGAAGCAGCCGTAGGTCAAAGAGATCAAAGAACTAAGGAGGCAATGCGATGCCAGATTATAAATATCAGGGAACGAGCCGCTCTGGCTCCAGCGTTAGCGGCGTGATGACCGCTTCGAACAAGACGGAACTGGCGAGCCTTTTGAAACGCCAGCAAATCACCGCGACCAGAATGACCGAGAAGGGGAAGGAGTTCAATATCCCCACGTTCGGCGGCGGTGTTTCCGCCAAGGAGCTGGCCATCTTCACGCGCCAGTTCTCGGTCATGATTGACGCCGGTCTGCCGCTCGTCCAGTGTCTTGAGATTCTCGCGAGCCAGCAGGAAAACAAGACCTTTCAGAAGGTCTTGACCGGGACGCGGGCCCAGGTCGAAGGGGGCGCGACGCTCTCTACCGCGATGAGAAGCTCGCCAAAAGTGTTTGATGCCTTATACGTGAACATGGTCGAGGCCGGCGAGACGGGCGGTATTCTAGATACCATTCTGCAGCGCCTTTCTACCTACATCGAAAAGAACGTCAAGCTCAAGCGCGCGGTGAAATCGGCCCTGGTCTACCCGGTAGGCGTCTTGACCGTAGCCGCCGGCGTCATCACGCTGCTTCTCTGGAAAGTCGTTCCGATCTTCGCGACGCTGTTTGCGGGCCTCGGTGTGGATCTTCCGTTGCCCACGAAAATCGTGATCGCTTTAAGCAACTTCGTTGGGAGCATCTTTGGGTTACTGATTCTGGTTGCCCTGGGCGCCATTCTTTTTGGATTGAAAGCCTGGTATGGCACTCCCCAGGGGCGCTACATCTTGGACACGATCGTCCTTAAACTGCCTGTCATCGGTATCTTAATGAGAAAGATCGCTGTCGCCCGCTTTACTCGAACACTAGGGACGTTGATCTCCAGCGGCGTGCCTATCCTCGAAGGATTGGACATCACCGCCAAGACGTCGGGCAACGCGGTTGTCGAAAAAGCTCTTCTAAAAGTGAGAAAATCGCTCGAAGAGGGCAAGTCGCTCACGGAACCGCTCAAGGAATGTGATGTTTTTCCGGGCATGGTGACGCAGATGATTGCGGTCGGCGAACAGACGGGCGCGATGGATGCCATGTTGCAAAAGATCGCCGATTTCTATGAGGAAGAAGTGGATGCGGCGGTGAAGGATCTGCTCACGGCTCTCGAACCCATCATGATCGTTTTTCTCGGCCTGGTGGTCGGTGGCGTGGTTATTTCTATGTACTTGCCGCTGTTCTCACTTATCGGAAAACTGAGCACGATGCACTAATCGGGCTCGCTCCGCAGGTCGACATCCGCTTTGCGCAGGGCAGAGGCGCAGCCTCTGCCCTCTGCTTTCCTGCCTGAACTGGGGAATGGCCCGAAGCCGGGGGCGAGGGCACAGGCAAACAATGGACCAGAGCTTTGCGACCAGAGCATGGCTGGAATGGCTGACACGTGTCCGTCTTCTGACGATCACGCTCATCCTGACCGTTGGGGTCGTGTGGCCGCAATACGTACCCGGCTCAAGTACCAACCGCTTTTTTCTTCCTCTGATCATATTCTGGATCACCCTCGGAATCCTTCATCTTATTCTGCTTCGATGGGTTCCCCAAGCCAGCTGGCATGGTGGACTGCAAGTAACGGGCGATGTGGTGATGGTCACGCTGCTGGTCTACCTGACCGGCTTGCAGGAAAGCTATTTCATTTCGCTTTATCTGCTCGTGATTATTGTTGGAAGTATCGTCTTTTCCCGCGGCCTTGCTTTCCTGAACGCGGCGATCTGCTTCTCTCTTCTAGCCGCCATGGCCATCCTGGCCTACACCGGCAAACTCCCACGCACCTCCACGAGCCTGCCGGCGGTCGAAAGCCTCCGCACCTGGCTGGTCATGAATCTCTTGGGTTTTCTTGCGGTCGCTTATCTGGCCAGCCTGCTGGCCCAATCGCTCCGCAGCAAGGGAATCGAACTCGAGGAGAAGCGCGAGCAGCTTCTTAGTCTCCAGGATTTCACACAAGATATCATCCATTCGATGCGCGGAGGTTTGATTACCACGGACCTGGAGGGGCGTATCCTGCTGCTCAACCGTACGGGCGAAGAGATCCTCGGACATCGTTTCACGGAGTTGCGCGGCAAGAAGCTCCAAGAGCTGAACGAGGCCTTCTGGCTCCCCGGTCAGTACGCCAATGTCGAGAGGCTTTCCCTGAGAAAGGAGATTGATTTCCGCACCCCTTCGGGAGAAGTGCGTTATTTGGGAATCAGCATTTCGCCCTTGCGATTGCGAACTGACGAACGCAGCGGATACGTGTTCAATTTTCAGGACCTTACCGAGTTGCGTCGGCTGGAGCAGGAAGTCGCAACGAAGGAGCGCATGGCTGCCCTGGGCCGCCTTTCAGCGGCGATCGCCCACGAGATACGCCAGCCGTTGACGGCCATGGCTGGCGCCGTCAAGGAGCTGGCGCGCCTCGTGCCGCTCGAAGACGATGAGAAGCATCTGGTTCATATTGTCAGCCGGGAATCCGAAAGGCTCAACAATATCATTACGGATTTTTTGAACTACTCGCGGGAGAAAACCTACGAATTCCATGAAGCCGACGTTCGCACCCTCCTTGATGAGACCCTGATGCTGGTGGAGAAGAAGCCGGAGGTCGGCTCCAAATACAGGATCGTGCGCACCTTCAACGGGCGGGAACTGCATGCGCGCGTCGATGCCAACAAAATCAAACAAGTGTTCTGGAATCTCTGCGATAACGCTATGCGCGCTATGCCCAATGGAGGCACGCTGACGGTGAAGCTGGAGCAGTATCCATTCTGGCTGCGCATTGCCTTTCGCGATACTGGGATTGGTTTGGATGCCAAACAAAAAGCTAAAATCTTTGAGCCGCTTCAATCGAGCTTCGAGGGCGGCACCGGGTTGGGGTTGTCCATCGTCTATCAGATCGTTCAGGCTCACAGTGGAAAGATCAGCGTTATCTCAGAAAAAGACCGCGGCGCTGAATTCATTGTCGAATTGCCGCGAGTTGCGTGAGGCGTTATGCAAGGAACGAAAGCTGCTATCAAGGAAGCGGGACGCGAGATGCCCAATATCCTTGTCGTCGACGATGAGAAATCGATCGGCGAACTGCTCGAGATCACCTTCCGCAAGGAAGGTCACCGGGTTGAAGTGGTGCCTGGCGCTGAGGCCGCCAAGCGCAAGCTGGAATCGCAGATCTTTGACATTATTATTTCAGATATCCGTATGCCTGGGGAGAGTGGAGTAGACCTCCTCAAGTTTGCCAAGGAAATTGCCCCGGGGTCATTCTTCCTTTTAATGACGGCGCTTCCTTCCCTGGACACGGCCATCGCGGCACTTAACTCCGGCGCTGATCGCTACGTCATCAAGGGCGACTCGTTAGTCGATCAATTGCGCCTCGCTGTGCGTGAAGTTTCTGAAAGCCTGAAATGGAAGAAAGAAGCAGGCTATCTGCGCCGCGAACTCCGCCGTCTCACTGGGCTCGACAATATCATTGGCCAAAGCCCAAAGATGCGCGCCATTTTCGACCTGATTCAAACCGTCGCTCCGCAGGCGAGCCGGGTGCTGGTGACCGGCGAGAGCGGGACCGGAAAGGAGCTGGTTGCCCGTGCGATTCACGAAAACAGCCTCCGCGCGCAGGCTCCGTTCATTACCATCAATTGCGGCGCGTTTCCGGAGACCCTTCTGGAATCCGAGCTTTTTGGGTACATGAAAGGCTCTTTCACTGGCGCCAACGAAAACCGGCAAGGGCTCTTCCAGGCAGCGCACGGCGGAACTCTTTTTATGGACGAAATCGGTAACATGAGCCTGACCATGCAGGTAAAGTTGTACCGCGTCCTGCAGGAAGGCAAGGTCCGCCCAATCGGCAGCACCGAGGAATCGGACGTGGATGTTCGGATTATCGCCGCGACCAACAAGGAATTTGAGAAAGAAATCGCCGAAGGCCGCTTCCGCGAGGACCTCTATTACCGCCTCAGCGTAATTCCCATCCACGTTCCGGCACTGCGTGAACGCCGGGAGGACATTCCCCTTTTGGCACGGCATTTCCTAGAACGGTTCCGAAAAAGCATGGAGAAGCCCATCGAGGGAATTACGCCTGAGACGATGACAAAGCTTGAGGCCTACGAATGGCCAGGGAACGTCCGGGAGCTTGAAAACACAATGGAGCGCGCCGTGGCTTTGGAAACCGGCAGAGAGATCTCCGTGCGGGTGCTGCCGGACCGGATCGCTGGCTATGCGGCAAGCGGGTCGGGTGCATTGATGGGTAGCCAAGCAATGGAATTCCCCGAAGAAGGCGTCGATTTTGAAAAAGTGATTGCCACAGCCGAGCGCCAATACCTGCAAGCCGCGCTGGAAAAGGCAGGAGGCGTCCGGACCAGAGCCGCCGAGCTGCTGAAAATCACGTATCGCTCTTTCCGCCATTTCGCCAAGAAACACGGCCTATAGTTATTCAAACCAAAAACCTATGAATTTCTAGACCCAAACGGCTAGTACAGAGTGACGATTTGTGTTTAGAGTGACAGACAAAAAGTGTCGACTGAAAAGGTCACTGGCTCCTTTAGACTGTTTGGCTATCCGCGAATAATGTCCATAGATCACTATAATCCTTTTACTTTCAGCAGGATACATAAGAATCGGCACATGGTCTTTCCCGTAGATTAAGATTGGCCTCTCGTATGCTCCCTAGGGAGCCGTGCTCTGGCATCACACAATTCTCAAGGAGATAGCATGAAGAAACAGAAGGGTTTCTCTCTTATCGAGCTCTTGATCGTCGTGGCGATCATTTTGATCATCGCGGCCATCGCTATTCCGAACTTGCTCCGGTCCCGTATGGCCGCGAACGAGTCTTCGGCAGTGGGTACGGTCCGCACGCTGAACACGGCGGAAGTCACCTTCTCAACGACATATCCGGCAGTTGGTTTCGGCGCACTGACCGCTCTGGGCGGTGCTCCGGCCACCTGCACAACGACCGCGAGTTCAACCGCTGCGTGCTTGGTTGACAATACCATCTCGCAGGCGCCGAATCAGAAGAGTGGATATACCTTCTCGATTGGGAACTTGCTTGGAGCGCCGACAGTGGTGCAGTATAGCTCGCTGGCGGTGCCGATTGTTGTTGGACAGAGCGGGCAGCGTGGGTTCTGCTCCGACCAATCCGGCGTCATCCGCTATAATGCGGCTGGCACCGGTTGCGCGGTCACCACGGACCCGGCACTTTAAGGCGTCATCCCTGCGGCTGGTTGTTGGCCGCGCTTGAAAACGAAAAGCACGGGATGCGAATCCCGTGCTTTTCAGTTATAAGGTACTGCACACAATCTTGGGAGCCTCCGTAGTTGCTGACGAGTTTTGCAGCTGAATGCTTTGCCCCGAAGTGACCATTTATGCTTTACAAGGCTGACAAAAACTGTCAAACTAAGGCGTATTTGCTTGTGACGGGGAGCAAGGACTCAGCTACTAGTTAATAATTCAGCGAATAATCTCTTTGTATTGAGTAGGATACAGGATGGTAGAGATGTCACGCCGGAATTCTCACTTTGGTCCCTGCTTTGCTTCCACCACAGTGTGCCTTTGCAGGTAAAAATTCTCTCAAGGAGTCAGGAGACAGCATGAAGAAACAGAAGGGTTTCTCTCTTATCGAGCTCTTGATCGTCGTGGCGATCATTCTGATCATCGCGGCCATCGCTATTCCGAACTTGCTCCGGTCCCGCATGGCCGCGAACGAGTCTTCGGCAGTGGGTACGGTCCGCACGCTGAACACGGCGGAAGTCACCTTCTCAACGACATATCCGGCAGTTGGTTTCGGCGCACTGACCGCTCTGGGCGGTGCTCCGGCCACCTGCACAACGACCGCGAGTTCAACCGCTGCGTGCTTGGTTGACAATACCATCTCGCAGGCGCCGAATCAGAAGAGTGGATATACCTTCTCGATTGGGAACTTGCTTGGAGCGCCGACAGTGGTGCAGTATAGCTCGCTGGCGGTGCCGATTGTTGTTGGACAGAGCGGGCAGCGTGGGTTCTGCTCCGACCAATCCGGCGTCATCCGCTATAATGCGGCTGGCACCGGTTGCGCGGTCACCACGGACCCGGCACTTTAAGGCGTCATCCCTGCGGCTGGTTGCTGGCCGCGGTTGGAATCGAAAAGCACGGGATGCGAATCCCGTGCTTTTCATTTTGGGTCGTGCGCTGGTAGGATCGAGAAACACCTGTAGTTTCGCTCTTCCCTTGGCAATTGAACGGTGACCTAAAATGTCCCCAATAGGGGTTCAGGGACTATTTCTGTCAATATGGGTCAGAACACCCATCAACCAGGCCACCATCTTCCTGTAAGTCTATGAATTTAAGCATTTTATCGGCATGTTAGTGCCCGGCGAGTTGGCCCGCAAAATGCTCCATCATTCTGGTGAATTGAGCGCCTGGAGACGACCTATGGGGAGAAAACAAACAGGCTTTTCTCTGATCGAGCTGCTGATCGTGGTGGCGATTATCATGATCATCGCCGCGATAGCGTTGCCCAGTCTCTTGAGTGCTCGCATCTCCGCCAACGAAGCTTCCGCAGTGCAGAGCCTTCGCACCATCCAGACATCGGAAACGGAATACGCCACGACTTATCCCAACCTTGGCTACTCCGCCACGCTTGCGGATCTCGGCGGGGCGAGTAGTAGTGCATGCGTCCCTTCGCCGACACTGGCCTGCCTGATCGACAACCTTCTGGCCAGCGGTACGAAAAGTGGGTACAACATCACGTGGGCTGGCGACGGCCTTACGCCCTCTGTCAGCTACAACCTTAACGCCGACCCCATTGTTCGTGGTACCAGCGGCCGACGGAGTTTTTACACGAATTATCCGGGCGTGATCCGTTACAACGATACGGGTCCGGCAACGGTAAATGACCCTGCCATCTAGGCCCATCTTACCCAGCTTCTCCAAGGTGTGAGGAACCAGCGCCAGTAGGTTAAGGTTCTATACCACGGCTGGGGCTTGCTAAACTGTTGGCATGCTCCAGTGCATTCATCCCTACCTCTTTTTGTTTCTGACGATCATTGGTGCCCCCGATGTAAAGGTTCTTGTCAGCCGCTTGGAGGCGAGGTATCGCTCGGCCAGAACACTGCAAGCTACTTTTCTGGAACGCTACACTGAAAACGGGCGCGTGGTTCGCGTGGAAGCCGGCACGGTCTATTTTCGCAGGCCTGGCAAGATGCGCTGGGAGTATGACTCCCCGGAGAAGAATCTTTTCCTGGTGGATGGCAAGACCGCCTGGTTCTACGTTCGCGCCGATCGCACCGTCACGCGTGTTCCGGCGAAGGAGAGTAGCGATTGGCGGACGCCTTTGGCCTTACTGGCCGGAGAGATGAAACTTTCCAGGGTCTGCGAGAAAGTTCAATCGGCTTTTGACGAGCCTGCGGAATCTTCCGCGGACGCCATGCTCTACTGCGAGTTGAGGGCAGCGGAGGAAAAAATACAGGAACAGGGTGTTGCCGCCGGCATGCCGAACGTGACCGCGGCGCGCGATATGGTTTATCTCGAGATTGTTCAGAGCTCCGGAGATCTTGTCCGCATCTTGGTGAAGAATTCCGGAGGAGTGGGGATTGAATTCCGCTTTGCCGGCTGGCAGTACAATCCACAGGTTGCTGATTCGCTCTTCCATTTCAGCGTTCCTCCGGGCGTGGCCATCGTGAATGGGGAATTACCCCCTAATCAGGCAGGGGCAACACCTTGAGGTTGCAGGCAGGCCCGCCCCGTATCTGTGGGGAAACGGCCAACCTCAGAGGCCCGCTACGCATATCAGGTAGTTGAGGTAAACTAGAAGATTATGGGAGAATTTGTCTGCCGCGTAGCGGATGCCGAGGGACGTGTCTTTTCCCACGTCGAGCCCGCGAACTCGCTCGACGAAGCGCGCCAGAAACTAGCGGATCGGGGCTTGTACGTCTACTCGGTGGAAACCCGTGGCGGCCGTCTTGGCGCGTTGGTCCGCCCAAGGTCTGGGCGGCAGATCACCGGCTCGGAATTCCTCGTTCTCAACCAGCAGTTCAACACACTCATCAAAGCCGGTCTGCCCATCCTGCGGGCCTTGGATCTCCTGGCGACGCGCGCCAGTGCTCCCAAACTTCGCCCGGTGATCGCCCAGATCCGGGACCATGTGCGGGAAGGGAAATCGCTCTCGGAGGCGGTCGCGGAATCGGGTTTGTTTTCCAAAGTCTATTCGACGGCGATCCTTGCGGGAGAAAAAAGCGGGAATCTGCCCGGGGTGTTGGACTATTACATCGCCTATCAGCGCGTGAGCACGGGCGTGCGCAAGAAGATTCTCGCCACACTCGTCTATCCCTGTCTGCTGATAACCGTTGCCACCAATATCGTGACCTACTTGGTCACCGGGGTCATTCCGAAATTTGCGCTTCTGTATCGCGATTTAAACGTGGAACTCCCGGCGCCCACACGCCTGTTGATAGCCCTGACGGTTGACTACCGTTTCGTGTTTTTGGGTGTCGTGGCCCTGATCGTGGCGACGGCTGCGGGAGTTTTTCTATGGTCACGCACCGAGGGAGGCGGAACAGCTTTCGACCGTTTCAAGTTCCGCCTGCCGATCATCGGAGACACGCTTCTCAAATTTCAGGTGGCACAATTCTCGCGCACGCTCGCGACGCTCCTGACCGGGGGCACACCGCTGGTGGCGGGGCTGCAAACGGCTACCGACGCCATTACCAGCAAACTGTTGCGTTCTACCGTCGCTCAGGCAACCCAGACGGTCCGCGAGGGGCAGTCGCTGCACGTGGCTCTCTCTTCCAACGGGGTCATTCCCGAAATGGCGCTGGACATGATTGAAGTCGGCGAATCGAGCGGCGCGCTTTCACCCATGCTCAATAGCGTGGCGGAGTTTTATGAAGAAGAGGTCAATGTGCGGCTCTCCGCGCTGGTTGCCATCATCGAGCCGGTTTTACTGATCTTCATGGGATTGTTTGTTGCCTTTATTCTCATTTCGCTCTATTTGCCCATTTTTTCTTTCTCTCTGAGCGGAGCGACAAGATAAGGAATTATGGCCACCACCGACCAACACACGAATGTGATTGCCGGCGCGGCATCGGCTGCCGAAGAGCAGCAAGAACGCGAGTTCGCGCGCAAACTTGCCGAGCGGTATCGATACGCCTTTATCGACCTGCGCGAACAGCGCATCGATCCTGAATTGTTTCGCACCATACCTGCGGACTTGATGTTCCGCTACAACTTCGTCCCGTTGGAAACGCACAACAACATTTTGGCAATTGCCGCGGCTGATCCCGGCCAGGTCCAGAGCAGCGATGAGCTGCCGCTCCTTCTCGGCAAGAAGCTTCTGATTCGCGTCGCGACTGCCCGTCAGATCGGTGATCTGCTGAAGCGCACCGAGCAATCGCAGCGCGTCCTGGAACAGGCCACGGAAGCCTTCACTCTGCAGACCTCCAAGGAGGAAGAGGAAAGCGAAGAGACCATTTCCGGCGACCGCTTGACTCGCGACAGCACCGCCAGCCCGGTGGTGCGCCTCGTGGAAACCATCATCTTCACCGCGCTCGAGCGGCGCGCCAGCGACGTTCACATCGAAGCGCGCGATACCGAAGTGGCCGTCAAGTACCGCATCGATGGCGTCTTGCAGCATGCCATGCAGCCCATCGCCAAGGAATGGCATTCCATGGTGCTCTCACGCATCAAGGTTTTGAGCGACTTGGACATTGCCGAGCGCCGCGTCCCGCAAGACGGCCGCTTCCGTGTGCGCTACAAAGGGCGTTACATTGACTTGCGCGTTTCGATCATGCCCGCCAGCCACGGCGAAGACGCCGTTCTTCGCGTGCTCGATAAAGAAACCCTTTCGGAGAAGTTCCAAAACTTGAATTTGGATGTGGTCGGCTTCTCCCGCGAGGAGCTCCAACGTTTCCGCCGCTACATTCGGGAGCCTTATGGCATGGTTCTCGTGACCGGCCCCACGGGCTCCGGCAAGACAACTACGCTCTACGCGGCTATCAATGAAATTAAGAGCGATGATGACAAATTCGTCACCATCGAGGACCCGGTTGAATACCAGGTACGGGGCATCACCCAGATTCCCGTCAACGAGAAAAAAGGCTTAACCTTCGCCCGGGGATTGCGTTCCATCCTGCGTCACGACCCGGACAAGATCATGGTCGGCGAGATTCGCGACCAGGAGACCGCGCAAATTGCAATTCAGTCCGCCCTCACAGGCCATCTCGTCTTCACCACGGTTCACGCCAACAACGTAACGGACGTGATCGGCCGCTTCATCAATATGGGTGTCGAGCCTTATAACTTTGTCTCCGCGCTGAACTGCATCATGGCGCAACGGCTTGTCCGCGTGATCTGCCCGAATTGCAAGCGCCCCAAGAAGTTTTCTTTGGAGGAGTTGAAAGACGTAGGTCTCGATCCCGGCGTGTGGTCCAGTGTCGTCCTGGTCGAGGGCGTCGGATGTCTGGAATGCTCGGGGACCGGGTATCACGGCCGAACGGCGATCTGCGAATTGCTGGACTTGACGGACCGTATCCGGGAAATGATCATTGACCGTAGGCCGACTTCGGAGATCAAACGCGTTGCGCGTGAAGAAGGAATGATCACTTTGCGGGAAAGCGGATTGGCGAAAGTGCGCGCCGGCACTACGACCATTAAAGAAATCAACAAGGTGACTTTCGTTGAGTAGCGCCGCGACATTTCAACAGGGCATTTACCGCAATAGTCTCGTCCGGCGTGTGGCGCGCTGGCTCGATGCCATCCCGCATCCGCCGGTAGCCATTGAGATCGCCTCGGATCGTCTCGCCGTGGCGCGCTGGAGCCGCGCGGGGTCCCTCGATGAATTCGCCATCGAATTGTTGCCGCCCGGAGCGATTGTTCCCTCTGCGGTCGAGACCAATCTGTTAAATTCGTTTGCTGTCAAGTCCTCAATAACCAAGGCCTGCGAGAGGGTTCGCACGCGGGATGAAGATGTTGCCCTGATCCTCCCCGATCCCGTTATTCGCGTCTTTGTCCAGCACTTCGAGGAATTTCCACGCTCCTCGGAAGAAGCAATTCCCTTATTGCGCTGGAAGCTGAAGAAGAGCGTGCCCTTCGAGGCCGACGAAACGATCATTTCCTACATGCGCCAGGCGCCGCGCGAAACGGGCGTGGACATCGTCACCGCGCTTGGCCGGCTTCGCATTATCCGTGAGTACGAAGCGCTCGCCGAGGGAGTTGGGCTTTACCCCGGCGTCGTGCTCAGCTCTTCTCTCGCTGCCATTTCGCTGCTCGACGACGATAGGCCCGCGTTGCTTGCGCGGGTTTCGGGCTCCGCCCTAACCACGGCGATTGTGCGCTCCGGCGTGCTCTGCGGCTATCGTTGTACCGAACTTCCCGCGGCCGGCGCGGGTCTCACTCCGGAAATGCTGCTTGAGGAGATTTTCCCCGTCATCGCCTACTACCAGGACACCTGGCACCAGGGCATTGCCTCGGTCCGGATTGCGGGCCTCGGTACGCGCCTCGCCGAATTTGCCCGTCCCTTGGAGCAGGAATTTCATTGCCAGGTGCGCTCCTTATTGCAGTCCGCGCTTTCGGAAGGGCGCATCAAGGATGATGTACGCCAGCTCGCCGATCGTGACCTGGAAGGCCTGGTTGGCTGGATGTTGCACGGCGGCTAAGAAGAATTTTCAGAGTTCGGGAAACAAGTCGAAATGCGAGTTCGACTCAACTTAGCAACCAAGCCGACGGAAACGCACCGCCGCTTCCTTGCCGGTGCTGGCGTCTCCATTTTCGCTGCAGCCGTCGTTTTTCTTGGGCTGGGGTGGCACGCCTACTCCGTCCGCAATGCAGCCGCTGAAGTTCGCGCCCGCACGGACAAAATGGACCAGGAGTTTGCCAAGTACGAAGCGCAGCGCCAGGAACTCGAGCGCTATTTCAGCCAGAAAGACATCGCCAGCCTCCATGACCGCGCCACTTTCATCAACGGCATCATCGATGCACGCAGCTTCAACTGGACGCAGATGTTCATGGACCTTGAGCACACTTTGCCGCCCGGTGTTCGTGTCATCCGGATTGAACCCAAGCAGGTTGGCGGGCATGTCGAAGTCAAATTGGCCGTTGGCGCGACAAACGATGAAGCCAAGCTGAATTTCTTGCATATCCTCGCAACTTCAAAGCACTTCTCCGACGTCCAGGAACAGAGTGATGTCTCTCCCAGCACGGCCAACAATGTCGGCGGCGATCAGAGGATTGTTCAATTGACGACTACTTATTCGGGGACTTGATGCGACGTGACTTCACAACCCGCAGGCGGACCATTCTCGGATGCTTGGTCGTTCTCCTGCTCGCCGATCTGGTTCTTGCCGGCTACAGTTGGCAGCTCGCGTCTTCTCCGCAGATGCCTCGGGAGCAATCCGCCAGGCAGGCCTTGCAGCTTAAGTTGCTGCAAAAAAATATAGAAGAAGTGCAAAAGATCAAAGCGGACATGCCCACGACCCAAAAAGAATGCGAGAAGTTTGAACAATCGCTGCTTTCCTCGAGCAACGGGTACTTTTCCCTTTCTTCCGAGCTCGGCGCAATTGCGAAAAAAGGCGGTGTTCAGCTCGAGGCCCTTTCGTTCAAGCCCACCGCCATTCCGGAACGTGGGATGACGGAGATGGTGATCGAGTCCACCATCAAGGGGGATTACCGGAGCGTGATTGAATTCTTGAACGGCCTGCAACGCTCTGCCAATATTTACGAAGTCGAGTCTCTGACCCTGGCCACCGAAAAATCGAACCAAGGGACGACGAATCTCATAAAGCTGGAACTGCATCTGAAGACGTATTTTCGGACAACGGCGTGAAGCAGAAACGCCAACTCGCTGGGCTCATCGCGCTCTTGATCATTGCCGCCGGCGTGTGGGGGTGGTATCTCCGGAGAAACCAGCTAGTCGCGCCTACGGAAACGGGTTCCCTTGCCCAAAATTATCACTTGCTCGCCGTGGAAAACCCCCACATCCGAATAGAGGAAATCGAAAAAGCTCGCAAAACCGAATACAAGAGCACGGGAAGAAATATCTTCAGCGCGGTGGCCTTGCCAACTCAGGTTTCGCAATCGCGCTCTGCTGACCCGCCCAAGATCGTTGTGAATACTCCTTGCGGCGTTTACGGACCTTGCCCGGAGCCGCCACCGCCGCCGCTGACGCTTCCGGCGAACATGAAATTCTTCGGTTACGGCACAGGTCCTAACGGCGCCTCCCGCCGCGCCTTCTTCCACGACACCAACGGCGACGATGTGTATATTGTGAACGAGGGGCAAATTTTTTTGAATCGCTTCCGCATCCTCAAAATCGGCAACGCGAGCCTCGAATTCGAGGAAATTTCCTCAGGGCGCAAGGGCACCGCTCCTCTTGAGGAACAAACTACGGGTCCATCGGCATGATCGCTAAACGCAAACACAAAAAGAGGTTGGGGAAACCTGGTGAGCGCGGCTATGTGTTGCTTTTGGTTGTTTTCATGGCCACTGCTCTGCTCGTCCTGGCGATGATGATTGCTCCCAACATTCTGACCGAAGGCAAGCGCGAAAAAGAAAAAGAGATGATTTGGCGCGGCAAGCAGTACGCGCGCGGTGTAAAGCTGTACTACCGCAAAATGGGCCGTTTCCCCACGAATCTGGACGACCTCACCAAACCTAAAGTCGGCTCACTGCGTTTTCTGCGCCAGGCCTACAAGGATCCCATGAACGTGCAGGATGGTTCATGGAGACTCATTTATGTCGGACCGGCCGGGCAGCTCATTGGCAGCTTGAAACCTCAGCAGCCGAATCTTCAATTCGGGCAACCAGCCGGAATCGGCACCCCCGTGGGCGCGATGAATGCACCCGGCACCCCGGCGCAACCCGGCGCTTTTGGCCAATCCAATGTTTTCGGCCAGTCCGGCGCATTCGGTCAAATGGGACAGGCCGGAGGAGCGCCGGCTGGTGGAGCGGCTTTGGGCACGAATCAAGCAAATCCTGCGAATCCAGGAAACGCTGCCAACCCTGCGGGCGTGACGGGAATTCCTGTTTCTGCCGATCAGAGCACGGATATCAATGGTCAACCGATTCCGATGGGCGACACTCCTATCATCATGGGTGGAAACATCATTGGAGTCGGCAGCAAGATCAACCAAAAGTCCGTCATCGTTTATGAGAAAGCAAAAAACTATCGCCTGTTCGAATTTATCTGGGATCCTTCGAAGGACACATTCGGTATGGGCCAACCCGGCATGCAGACCGGAACGGGGCTGGGGCAACCTCTCGGCCAGCCGCCGGGACAGAATCCGTTCGGCCAGCAGCCTGCTCAGAATCCGTTCGGCCAGCAGCCCACGCAGAATCCGCAGCAGCAACCTCAAAATCCGCAGCAGCCGCAGCCGCAAAATCCACCGCAACAACAGTAGGCTGCATGTCAGGCTGCATGTCGTGCGGTGTTTCGAAGTTCAGCGCCGGTGCCTCGTGAATCCCGGTTTATTGCGAGCCCAGCGTATGCGGAGCCGAAGATGGCGATCCCACTGCCGGAGGTGCGGGCGTCGCCGCGCCAGGCGAATTTCGCGTGGCCGCGGCAGGGGAAGTCGCCGATTTGGCTGCGCCGGAGGGAGTCACCGGTTTGGCTGCGGCGTTGGTCTTACTTTTCTCGTAGGTGCGCTTGACGCGCCGCACGTACGAGATCGTTTCGGCGAAGGGCGGCACGCGCCCGTATTGCTGCACGCGATCAGGTCCCGCGTTATAGGCGGCCAACGTCAGCGCCAAGTCGTTGTTGTACTTCTGAAGAAGGTCGCGCAAATAGCGAGTCCCGGCATCGATGTTCTCTTTTGGATCGAAAACGTCTTTCACTCCCAAGCGGGCCGCGGTTTCCGGCAGCAACTGCATTAAGCCGTGCGCATTTTTGTGGGAAACGGCTTTCGGGTCAAAGTTAGACTCCACGGCAATTACACTGGTGATGAGCTCGGCATCCACGCCGTAGCGCGAAGCAGCTGCTGACACCAGTTCGCGGTAGGGCGGCTGGTCGGCCTGCGCCGCTGGCGGTGCGGGAATCGGAGTGAAGACTTCTTCCGGCTCGATGGCCACTACGTCTTGCGCAGCGACTTCCACCCAGCCGCCGGCCATTTGCAGACGATACTTGTCACCTACAAGTTGATAGCCCGTCACGTGCAGGCGCAGGCCGGTTCGGAGCGCTATATACTCGGCCCGGAGGTTCGACACCGCCAGCAGAAGGAGGGGCGCCAAAAGCGCAATGTGCTTCAGGCGCACGGCGCGGCCTCCCGCAGCGCAAATTGTTCGATCGCGTGCGCTACGCCGTTTTCGTCGTTGCTGGCGGTCTCGTGCCAGCCAAACGTTTTCAATTCCGCCACGCCGTTGCCCATCACCACGGGAATGCCCGCGAAGGTGAGCATTTCCAAGTCGTTGTGGTTGTCGCCAATAGCCATGATTTCTTCGCGCGCGAACCCGCGTAGCGTGGCCCATTCCGCCAGCGACGCTCCCTTCGAGCAGATGGGATTGAGCACATCCATCATCGCGAAGTCCCGCTGCTCGTAACAGGTCACTGCGAGCGCGAACTCGCCGGCGAAGGGCGCTGCGCGAAGCGCTTTCTCCGCGTCCCGCATCGGCGCGACCTTCCCCGAAAGCATCACCTGGATGGGGTCTTCGGTCAAGCAGGTTTCTAACGGATTCGCCAGGCCGATGAATTCTTTGTTGCGCGAATAATAGGCGTAACGAAGGGAATCGTCCGGGTCGAGCGTTTCCAGCATCAACTGGTTTTCCAACGGACGGTCGAAGATGACCGCCGCGCCTTCGCGCCAGGGCTTGGTCAGGTTGAGAACGCGTTCCGCGGTACGCAGCGGCAGTAGATGGCGAAGATGCGTGCGGCCATCGTTCGAGCGGATCAACGCGCCGTTGTTGACGATCATGGTGAGCGGGGCATGGAGCTGGCGCGCTACGGGCATGGCGAAATCGTAGCGCCGCCCGGTGACCAGGGCCACTTCGATGCCTCGCCGCTCGGCCTCCGCGATCGCCGCGCGGTTGGCTTCTGAAACCTGCCAGCGGCTGTCCAGCAGCGTGCCGTCAATATCCAGCGCAATGAGTCGCACCGCCATGCCTCTATTGTAGCGGGAGAGAACGTTTGCACGTTGGAAAGTTTGCAGGTTGCACGTCTGTAAGAGCGGGAATGCGAAGAGTCGGTTCCAGAATGGGAAGCGGACTTCAAGTGATTCTTGAGGATTTTGGCAAGAAAGATCAAGTGACACCCGGCAGTTTTCGTAAGAGCGGATTCTAAAGGGGTTACGGGCGTCACAGTTTGTAAGAGCGGAATCTAAAGGACTTACGGTGACACGTTTTTCGTCACGGTGACGCGCAACGAGGAGGTAAGGAAGCAAAAAGGTAAGGATGTAAATAGAAGGATCGAAAAGCGAGGGGCGGGGGGAGAGGAGTCGAGAATTCACGACCTATGATACCCTGAATTATTTGTTCTGTCAAGTAAAAATAAAGTATTTCTGTTGAGCAAGTTGCGGAATCGTTCGAATTGGCGTGTAAGAAAAAGAAAACACAGGGGTAGAGTTTACAGGGGGCGGAGGGAAATGCAGGAGAGTGGAATGAATGGCGCTGGCGGGCGCAAGAGGAACAAGAAAAGGCAAAGTCAAAGGCCCCACACGTAAAACCGACATGTTGGGGCACCCAAATTCGTATCAAGATTTATCGTCCGGGCCACCCGCCGAGTGGCTGTTCGCTGGATGAGGATTTTACCCACAGCGTCAACGTTCTTCCGCCCGGAGCTGAGATGAGTGACCCTATAATGAGGGCTTATCCGAACCGCGAACGTGGAAGTGCTTGCTTCTAGGCCGCCTTGTCCACGGCGATTTAGGTGGGTCGGCCAAGACAAGCGGTGGGCGCATTGCGGGGCGCACGGAAAGGAAGAGAGCCGCCGATGAAGATCCCAGAACAGCTGCATGCCTCCGCCGCCGAAGAAGCGAAAAAAAAAGAAGTTCGTCGGCAGCTTGACTTCGCATATGCCTGCTTCGCCCTTCTCGGCCTGACCATGCTGGCCTTTGAGGCCGAAGCATTTGTCGACGCAAAGAACCAGGGAGCTTACGCAATGACCATTGGCCTGCTGCTTCTCCTGCCATCCATGCTCGCTTTTGTGCTCGCCATCTGCCTGACTGTGATGCGCCGGCGTTACCGGCCCATCGTCGTCTTTTGCCTTCTCACCATGCTGCTTCTGGCCCTGGCGATTGGAAGCGTTGCCATGGCCTGGATCTACGGAGCCGTCTCCATGCTCGTACCTGCCTGGTGGTTCACCGTCGGCAGATGGCGCAATGCGATCCCTCCCCGCTCGCTTGGGTGATAAGCGACGGGAGTGGAATGATATAGAGAACATAAGGAGGCACTGATGACGATCCCAGGACAGCCGCATGCCTTCCCCGCCGAAGAAGCGGAGAAAAAAGAAGTTCGTCGGCAGCTTGACTTCGCGTATGCCTGCCTCGCTTTTGTGGGCTTCACAATGTTGGCCTATGTGGCCGAACCATTCTTTGTTGACGCGAAGAGCCCAGGGGCAGAAGCAGGCTATAGCTTTGTTGTCGGCATAGGCCTTGTGCTTCCCTCGATGCTCGCACTTGTGCTCGCCATTTGCTTGACCGTGATGCGCCGGCGTCACCAGCCGATCGTAATCTTCTGCATGCTCAACGTGCTGCTTCTATCTCTGGCTCTAATCTGGGAGAACAATTCCATGCGGTGGGTCTACGGAACTGTTTCAATGCTCGTACCTGCCTGGTGGTTCACCGTCGGCAGATGGCGTAACACGGACACGCCGCTCTTGCAGCCATGAATCTCCCTTCCTCCTTACTTTTCCTCACTTCTCGTTTCGATATTTCAACAGTTATCACACAGTGCCGCGCTCCCAGGCACCTGTCTTGGTATGACCACCTGAAGTTTATTCCTGAGCGAGCGCCTTGCTTCTGTAGCGCCGTCTGCCCATGGCAAACCACCACGCCGGTAATAGGATGTTGGCGGCTATATAGATTGCGGCTCCGATGGCCACTGCATTGTCGAGATAATGTGGAAGGTTAGGTGCGTCCGAGTGGGATATGTAAATCATGGCTCCGCCCACACAAACTATCGAGACCACGGAAAGAACCACGAGCGCCGAGTGACGCCAGAACTTCACGGTCAGTACGATGCCGCACACCGAAGCAAAGAGCATTCCCACTAAAAGCAGAGGACCTAAAAGCATCGCCCCGACCAACGTCCACCCAAAGCCGTGCGAACCTTCATCAAAGTTCACCAGGCCAAACTGTGACAGTAAGGCGGCAATGCCGAAAGACATGGTCACCAAGCCGAGAAAGCCGAAGCAGCCATAGGCCCGGTCCAGCAGGGCGTCCTCGCTCTTTTCTGTGACTGCTTTTAGCACTGCTCTTAGCAGGGCGAAGATGGCTTCCAGCAAGTCCATTTACTTGACTTCCTTCTCGCTCACTATCCGTTCATTCGCCTTGCTTCTGTAGCGCCGCCTGCCCATGGTGAACCACCACGCGGGTATGAAGATGTTCGCGGTTATGTAGATCCCGAATGCGATGCCCAGCACATAGCCCGTCACATAGTCGAGAGTGGGATGGAGGTCCGAATAGCGCATGTAAATCATCGTTCCGCCCCAAAAAATGATCGAGATCACGGAAAGAACCACGAGCGCCGGGTGCCGGAACCGCACCGTCTGCCGGATGCCGTAGATCGTGGCACAGAGCATTCCCGGAATACCTAAAAATATCGTCCATCCCTCCAACTTTATCCCGACGATGGCGTCAAAGTTCATCAGGTGGAACTCGTCCAGTAAGGCGCCAAGGCCGAAGGGCAGGGTCACCAATCCGAGAAAGGCAAAGCAGCGATAGGCGCGGTTCAGCCGCGCATACTCCAACCGAAGGACCTCACTACTGTTTTCCGGGACAAGGGCAGGCGACGCCGGCTGGTGTACTGGCGTCGAATGTGAATCCCTCCAATACTTCGCCAGCAACAGGACCGTCGCGGCCACGATCAAAAGCGTTGTCAGGCTGACATCCACGTGCTGCTCCTTCTGGAATTTCCGAGTCTACAGGCTCTTCCTTCTCGATTGCTAGCTTTAGCAGGAGATTTCACCAGCTAAATACAACAGCTTTGCTGCCAGCCACAAAACCCTCAATATGGTCCGTTGCGGTTGTGGGCGGCGCATTAGTTTCTCTATGCCGGATAACCGTGCTAACCGCACAAGCGAAACCACATGTCCCGCAATCCGACCTCTCAGGAGTTACATTGACAACGCGCAGCTTTGGGCAGCATTGCTTCGAGGTGCTCTATGCTCCGACCCGTACTGCCGCTGCAACTTTTATCGTCCCTGGTCTTAGTTCTGTGCTCCCCTGTGATTGGCCAGAACCAAACCTCACTCGGCGAGGCAGCGCGTCAAACGAAGGCTGCTAAATCCGCCGCGCCGGATAAAGCTGCGAAAGTTATCACAAACGAAACTCAGGACGGGCAAGGCGCCTGCACACTGCCAGCCCAATCGACGAAGGACCCTACGGCGGAGGACGCGCTGCGCATAGCATTTCTCCATCGGATTGCTGGGCGGTGGAATTTAGCCTATTCCGGCAAGGGTAACCATCACTGGTGGCCGAATCACGGCTCGGTAGGGCCCAAGGACCAAATTCATTACTTGTTTGGACCCACAGAGTTGTCAATAGAATCTAGCCCGAATTCAATCCGACTTCCGTCACTGGTCGCTTTGTCTATGGCTCGGTGCGCAAGATCTCGGCGGACGTGTTCGATGTGGCTCTGTACAAGCCTTGCGAGCCCGCCACCCAAGAAATCAAGCGGTTCAAACTCTTAATCAACGGGAAGATGCTAGAAATCACGGCAGACGCTGAAGGAAATCCAGAACCTACCATCCAGGTTCTGGAACTTGTCGAACCAAGCTTCGCCCTTCCGCAGGAACCGAAGCCGAAAGTGCAGTCCGGCGAGATCAAGGAAGGCAAGCAGTACACGAGTAGCAAGGGAATGTTCTCCATTACTGTACCTCCGCGCAATTGGGCTGTAGACACGTACAAATTTGAAGAGTCACAGTTGAAGTATGAAAACTATGACTACGAGGAAGTGGTCTTTTACATCCCTGACTTTGGACAAGCCTACGGGGTAGGGGTTCGCCGGATTCCGCAGGCGGCCCTGATACAGATGGCAAAAGAGGAAGAGAAGCAAACACTCTCGAGCCTTGCGAATAAAGCCCTTCACCAATGGCGGGACTATGCCGCAGAACCCCAGCCGGTGGAAGAAACCTCCCTCCAGACGCAGTTCGGAGCAAGTTTGCTCCGTATCTACCTTGCTAAGCGTTCCTCGCTGGGTGAAACCGCGGTCGGTGGAGACAGGATCGGCAATCTCAAAGGCGAGAAGCTTGATACTCACATTGCTGTGATTGTGGCGAAGAAGGGGGATTTGTTCATCTATGCGACAGTGGAAGACGACGATCTGCAGTCCAACTCCACACGACCGCCACAGGGTCCTTTCGACCCCAAACCAATCTTGAGCAAGAAGTTGCAGAGCTTCTTTGCCAGCATGACCGTAAAAATCTGACACAAGCCCACCCTGTGGGCGAATGGACGCATAGTAGGCTACACGTCAGAAGTGCCCTCCTTCGCAGCCAATTTGCGACGCCTCTCGGGATTGTGCCTGGATCACGGTGTTGCCGGAACAGGACGAACACTGCGGAGCTGGTTGACAATATCGATCGCCAGCCGCTGCGCCGCGGCGGGACCGTCAATTGCGGTGACCTTCCCTGTTCCCAGGACCATGCCTGTTTTCGGGCTAATCATTTTGAAAATCCAGTCGTACGTCAGGAAGGGCCGCGTGACGTCGATATAGATATCGGCTCCGTTGCGGTCGTCGACGATACGGATGCCCCACTCCTTCATCTCGGGCCGAATGTAAAGCGCGTCTTGCAACAAATTGCCCTTCATCCAGATCGTGTGGGATTCCACAAATATCGATCGAGCAGAGCGAAGAATTCCTGCCGGATCGTTTCCTGATTCACGAATCGCCGTGTTGTTCGCCTCCGATGTTCCGGTAGGTCTGTCCAGTTCTTCGCGCGGGAACTGCACGGCACTCGCGAGCTGCTCCACAATGACTTCCGCCAGCTTCGGACCGGCGTCGAATTCATCGGTTGCTTCAACCATGCCTGAAGCGAGTGTCAAGGACTTGGGCTGATAAACCAGGGTGTAGGTCCAGTCAAACGTCATGACCGGCCGGTCAACGGTGATGGCAATATCGGCAGTCTGCCCGTAATCGGCGAAGCGCAATCCCAAGTGCGGGAACATCGCTGTTTTATGAATATCGTCCTGCAGCCGCTCGCGGCGCAAATAAATCGTTTTGGAATGCACCGAAATGGTGTACATTTGCCGCTGGTCCGGGCGAGGTAGAGTCAGACCAGGAGGAGCCACTGGTGCTGCAGGAGGGTTGGAAGGAGCCGCTGCAGCGGACGCGGCTTTGGCGCTGAATGGCTGCAGACGCGCGCCCGAGTCAAAGCGCGCGCCGCCAGATGCATTGCCGAGACCGGCAATGCTGTCGAAGGGCGCGGCAAAATTCAGGTTCTGGCCGACGCTGAGTGAACCGACGACGATTCCTAGTATCCTAGCTTCGGCATCCACCAGCACGCCGCCGCTGGATCCGGGCGACAATGGAGCGGTGAACTGCAAAACCCGGTAGCCACTACCAGCCCCGGGTACATCGTCGGCCATTCGGGTGGCGCTCAGGATGCCGGAAGATGCAGTCCAGGGCAAGCCCACAGCGTTCGATACGACAAAAACCGTGGCACCGGATGCCGCGCTAGCGGAGTTGCCGATGGGCAGCACTGGAAGCCCCGTTGCAGGGATGCGCAGTGCTGCAACGTCGCGGCGCTCATCGGACGCGATCAGCTCGACTTGGTCGTAGATTTCGCCGCTTTTGACCCGCACTTGCACCTCGCGCATCCCTTTCACGACATGGTTCGCAGTGAGGATCACGCCATCGCTCCGGACAATCACGCCGGAAGCTACGCCCGCCACTTGGCCGTCACCTTTGCCGACCAGAATGGATACAGCTGCAGGCGAAACTCGATCGACGACTTGATCTCCGGACAGTGCTTGGGGAGTTCCTCCTTGCCCCATCAAGTTCGATGTGGACATCCCGCACAGAACCGCGATAGCTAACAAGTTGACTAGTCGCATGGCCCCTCCTTCCTAGTGCGATACTTTGCGATCAGCGGGTGGGACTCGTCACACCGCGCTAGTCACATTCGAGTGAGTTTTGTGGTTTCTGACTTAGACTTGCTTCTCGATTGGCTCCGAGTATATACCCATTGGGCTCCAACGCGGCGACCGGGTGGTTCTTCTCGCCCGCGCCCGCTAATCCAGGCCGCAGATACGCAAGCGCCAAATACGCAACTAACATCACTTTTCGCATGGCGGCGGCCTCCTTTGTTTATTCTCGATCGCCGAACTACCCGGCACTGTCCGTGGCACTTTTCAGTCCATACCTTTGCGAACCAATGTGGCGGGGAATAAGGCGAATTACGCAAGGCAAATTTGGCAGCAGAGCCTGTGGTCTGCAAGATTCTCCTGACATCGTCATCCGGGCAGGACACTCGGAGCTGCAGCACCAGTCGCAGGGACAAGGAAATTACGTGGGTACACTTCTGGGGTTATGCGCGCAGAACGCAAGGGCTTGCAGTTGCCGTCGTTTGACTTGCCAGCTGCGAGGGCCTAACATGACCCGCCAAGAGCAAGCTCCTTCTCCAATTATGGTCGGACAGACCATTTCGCACTTTCGAATCCTTGAGAAGCTGGGCGAGGGAGGAATGGGCGTCGTCTATAAGGCCGAGGACACTAGGCTGGGTCGCTCGGTGGCGCTGAAATTCCTCCCTGAAGAGCTTTCCACGGACCACCATGCGGTGGATCGATTTCAACGGGAAGCCCGTGCCGCATCGGCTTTGAACCATCCCAACATCTGCACGATCCACGACATTGATGAGCACAAGGGCCAGTTCTTCATCGTCATGGAGCTACTCGAGGGAAAAACCTTAAAGTATTATATCAGTAGGAAGCCCTTCAGCATTGAGTGTCTGCTGGAGCTTGGCATGCAGATCGCCGACGCGCTAGATGCCGCGCATGCGAAGGGCATTGTCCATCGCGATATCAAACCCACGAATATCTTCGTGACAGCACGGGGCCAGGCTAAGGTCCTCGATTTTGGCCTAGCCAAACTGTTCCGGCCGCTGGCCTTTGGGGTGACCGCTGGCCCCGCGACGGCGGAGACTGCGACGATGTCTACTGCTTCAGGCATGCTCGTCGGCACGGTGGCCTACATGGCTCCGGAACAGCTCGAAAGTCAGCCTGTGGACCCGCGCACCGATGTTTTCGCGCTCGGTCTCGTGCTGTACGAGATGGCCACCGGGTGCAACCCCTTCCTCGGCCGGTCAGCCACTTCCACCATTGCGAACATCCTGAAGGAAGAAGTGCCGCCTGTTGCGCAGCGCAATCCCCTGGCTCCCCCTGAGCTGGAGCGCATCGTGCAGAAATGCCTGCGCAAGCGCATTGATGAGCGATACGCCTCGGCTCGAGACCTTGCGGTCGATCTTGCAGCTTTGCGTCGAAGCCTCGAACCGACGACGGGGCGGCGCTCTGCCGCGGTGGCTGCCGAGCCTGCAGCGCCCCTTGCGATACCGCGCGGCGCCATCCGGGCCTTGCTGGAGCTCATTCAAGTCGGCTATCTGGCCATGTATGGGCTGGCGCTCTATAAGTTCCACGACGTGCTGCGCGTCAGCCACGAGCTGTACACGTCGACCGTCTTGGGCGGAGTCTTGGGTGGAGTGCTACTGATGGCTAGCGTGCTCGGCGTTCCCGTGCGTCTCTACCAGTTCACTGCCATTGCTTTCGACTACCGCGACCTTGGCCAGAAGTTTCGCAGGTTGTTTCCGTTCGTATTACTGCTCGATGTAGTCTGGGCTGCGGCTCCCTTGCTCTTTCTCGGGCAGCTCCAGGGGCTTGTCCTAGTCTGTGCGGCCGCACTTGCCTTTCTTCCGTTCTCGCAGCGTACGCTACTCTACGCTGCTTATGCTCACACGGGTGGCCGCTCCTCCGCTATCCAGATGCCGGGCTCTAACTGACTCGGCTAGCGAGTGAGAGTCTCGACTACGCTCGGGATGAAAGGCGGGAGGAGCGGGACGTCGAAACGTCGGAATGTCTAGAAAGGCGCACAGGCACTCCTGTGTAGCTGCTAATAGACATCCCGGACAGGTGGGGTATTCTCTCAGCCCACCGCAGGAGGTTCGGGATGAAGAATCCAGTTTACGAGCAGGTCCAGACGAGGAAGGTGAAGGCCAGGCTGCACATGCCGCACGATTGCCTCGGCCCTGATTTGGCCTTCCTCGACGAGAAAATCGAGCTTGGCTTTCATGCCCATCGGCTGTGGAACCGGGGTAGCAATAAACAGACCTGCGGCGCTCAGGTCCCGGACGCGTGAGACATCATTCCTATCATTACAACGCCAACAGACCCAGACCCCGTCCGGCATCTCGACCCGAGAGGTGTGCCGCCGCGAATACGAAGGTGTTTGCAGAGAAGGGGACACAAAGCACCTCAAGCCTTGCATGGCTGTAGGAGTAGTGATGAGGACGTACAGGAGGTTGTAAGGTGTATGGAAAACTACTCCTGAAATCTGTGGAAAACAAGGGAAAATTTCTGCCAGATCCTCCCAACCCTGGCGGGCTGGGCGTCCCGGTACAGAACGCCGCGACGCCCCGACAAGAGTCGGAGTAAACGCCAAGCGCCAACCTCGCCGGTACAAGCCAAGGGCACGATGCATCGCGCCCGCACAAAAGCGGAGACGGCGGCATCAAGCCGCGGCCACAAAAGCGAAGCGCGTAGAGGGATTGCGGTGCGACGCGACGACGATGGTAGACTGGCACGGACATGAGCCAACCGTCGAAAATCAAATCGCAGGCTACGAATGTTGTTGAGCTGGAATGCTCGGCGTGCGGCAAGAAGTACGACGCAGCGGTGGAGCAACACTTGTGTACGTGCGGGAAGCCGCTGCTAGCGCGATACGATTTGCTGCAGGCGGCCGCTACGCTGACGCTGGAAAGCCTGAAGAGCCGGCCGCGAACGCTGTGGCGTTACGCGGAGGTGCTTCCGAACAACGCGCCCGTGTCGTTGGGGGAAGGAATGACGCCGTTGGTGCATGTGAAGCGCCTGGGCGCATCGATGAACCTTGAGAAGTTGTATATCAAGGACGAGGGGCTGAATCCCACCGGGTCGTTTAAAGCGCGAGGGATGACGGTGGCTGTGACGCGCGCTAAGCGACTGGGAGCGAAGGCTTTAGCTGCGCCTACGGCGGGCAATGCGGGGGGCGCATTGGCTGCGTACGCGGCGGCCGCAGGGCTACCTGCTGTGATCGTCATGCCCGCAGATACTCCCGCGGCGAACGTGATGGAGTGCCAGGCATTTGGGGCAAAGGTCGTGAAGCTGAACGGCTTAATCTCCGATTGCGGGAAGTATGTGGCGGAGCACAAGGACCGCGAGGGCTGGTACGACGTCTCCACGCTGAAAGAGCCGTACCGCGTGGAAGGCAAGAAGACCATGGGCTACGAGCTTTGGGAACAATTCGGCGGGAAGCTGCCGGATGTGATTTTGTATCCCACGGGAGGCGGAGTCGGGCTCATTGGGATGTGCAAAGCATTCGATGAAATGCAAGAGATGAGATGGATTGGCTCTGAGCGCCCCCGGATGGTGGCCGTTCAGGCTGAAGGTTGCGCGCCGATCGTGCGAGCGTGGGAAGCGCACCAGAATACCTCGCAATTTTTCCCGAACGCCGCGACGATTGCTTCCGGATTGCGCGTGCCCGGGCCGCTGGGCGATCTGCTCATTTTGAGCATGCTTCGCCAGACGAAGGGAACAGCTTTAGCGGTCAGCGACGAGGAGATGCTTAACGCCGGCAAGGAACTCGCTTCACTCGAAGGCATCTTTGCCGCGCCGGAAGGAGCCGCGACGGTGATTGCCGTGCGGAAACTGGCGGCTTCCGGCTGGATCAAGGCGCGGGAAACCGTGGTGCTGTTCAACACTGGCACGGGGTACAAATACTCGGAAGCCTGGGAACGGGCTTTGCAGGCGTGATACGGCGTAAAGCCGCCGCTACAAAAGCAAGATAAAGGCGACGTCCCGACATTGTCGGGATGAATGCCGTCACCGCTACAGGAGCGATTCCGGACAGGAGTGAGCACGGTGGCTACGCGCCGCTTGTACTACGACGATTCTTTCCAAAAGGAGTTCACCGCGCGGGTCGTCCATTGCGAAGTGCTTCCCCCGGATGTGAACTCCGGGATTACCGGGACCGTTTGGGGCCTGATCCTCGACCGCACCGCGTTCTACCCAACGTCGGGAGGACAGCCGAACGACTCGGGGAAGATCGGCGATGCGAATGTTCTGGATGTCCGCGAAGAAGGGGATGAAATCATTCACGTGGTCGACCGCCGTCCCGAAAGTCCGGACGTGAATGGCTGCATCCACTGGCCGCGGCGCTTTGACCACATGCAGCAACACACCGGCCAGCATGTGCTCTCCGCCATGTTTCAGGAACGCTTTGGCCGGCCCACGGTTTCGTTTCATCTGGGAGCCGAGGTGTGCACGATCGATCTGCGCGGGCCGGAGCCGTCCGAGGAAGTTCTGGAAGGCGCCGAGCGGGCGGCGAATCAGATCGTTTTCGATGATCGGCCGATCAACATTCGCTACGACTCGGCAGAGGAGTTTTCTAAGCTTGGCGTGCGCAAGGAAGTCAAGCGCGCCGGCATCCTCCGCGCCATCGAAATCGAGGGCGTGGAGTTGCAACCCTGCGGAGGCACGCACGTCAAGAGCACGGGACAGATCGGCATGGCGCTGGTGCGGCGTTGCAGCAAGGTCCGACAGGATTGGCGCGTCGAGTTTGTTTGCGGCGGCCGTGCGGAAAAAGCCGCACGTCACGATTTTCAGTTACTTCGGCAGGCTGCGGAAAAACTGAGCTGTGCCCAAGAGGACGTCGCTTCTGCCGCATCGCGGGCACTTGCCGAACGCGACGCGAACTTCAAGAATCTTCGCGCGATGCTCGGGCGCTTGGCACGCGCAGAGGCCGCGCTTGCACTGCAATCTGCGCCTCCCGGCCCCGATGGACTTCGCATCGTATCGCGCGTTTTTGAAGGCGTCCCTTCCGAATATCCCGGTTTCTTCGCCACGGAACTCGCAAAATCAGAGAAAACGGTTGCTCTCCTGTCGGCGAAAGAACAAGGCCACTTGCTCTTCGCCCAGCATCCTTCGTCGGGCAAAGATATGAATGCGCTTCTCAAACATGTCTTCGAAAAATTCAACGGCAAAGGCGGCGGCACGCGCGATTTCGCCCGCGGCAAGCTTAGCGATCCTGCTCACGCCGACGGTGCTCTCGCATTCGCGAGAGAACAGTTGTTCCGTGCTTAGACCTGCGCTATAAGCTGTGCACGAATCATCAGTGCCGATGCGAGCAGGGCAAATGGTTTAGGTGAGGTGCTGGATGAGCGAAAGACTCACGCGTCGCGACGCTTTGAAACTGGGCACGAGCGCGGCCCTCACCGCTACGGTTTCGCCCCTTCTGTCGTCTGCGGTGCGTCCTCATTCTTCCGCGCATCTCGAAGCGCCAAAACCTGATGATTCTGCGACAGCCTCCACCTCAGGAAACGAGATTTGTTTCATGCGAGCCAAACACCTCGCCAGCCTGATCCGTGAGAAGAAACTGTCTTCCCGCGAAGTGATGCAGGCGCATCTCAAGCAGATTGAGCGCGTGAATCCCAAGGTCAATGCGATTGTTACGCTGGTTCCGGAAGAGCAGTTGATGGCCCAAGCCTTGGCCGCCGATGAAGCCATCGCGAAAGGAAACTGGCTTGGCCCGCTGCACGGGCTTCCCGTTGGCGTCAAGGATTTGCACCCCACAAGAGGCATTCGAACCACCCACGGTTCGCCTCTCTATAAAGACGATATTCCGAATTTTGATTGCCTCGTGGTCGAGCGCGAGAAGAAGGCGGGAGCCATCATCATCGGCAAAACAAACGTGCCGGAGTGGGGCCTGGGCTCTCAGACCTTCAATCCGGTCTTCGGGCCGACGCTGAATCCCTACGACCTGACGAAAACTTGCGGCGGCAGCACGGGAGGCGGCGCGGTGGCGCTCGCGTGCGGGATGTTGCCGCTCGCCGACGGCAGCGACATGGGCGGCTCGCTCCGCAATCCTCCGAATTTTTGCAACGTGGTCGGCATTCGCCCTTCGCCGGGCCGCGTTCCCAACCCTCCGACGACTCTGGGATGGTTCACGCTGAGTGTGGATGGGCCCGTTGCCCGCGACGTTAGCGATTGCGCGTTTTTCCTGAGCGCCCTTGCGGGATTCGATCGTCGGTCGCCGATTGCCATTGACCAGGCCGGAAGCCAATTCGCGCAGCCGCTCAGTGGGCGCGATTTCAAAGGCGCGCGCGTTGCCCTCTTCAAAGATTTGGGCCTTCCCTGGGAGGCGGCTGTCCGTGATGCTGTCAAATCCCAGCGCAAAGTCTTTGAATCTTTGGGCTGTATTGTCGAAGAGGCTGAACCCGATTTCAAGGATGCCGACGAATGTTTTCTCACGTGGCGCCACTGGTCAGTCGAACTCGGCTTCGGCGACATTTTAGAAGCGAACGTGGACAAGTTGAATGAATACGTCCACTGGCATGTTCAAGAGGGTCGCAAGCTTACCGGGCCGCAGCTCGCGCGAGCGGAAGCCAAACGCACGGAACTGTATCAGCGCATGCGCCGGTTCATGGAGAAGTACGAATTCTTTGTTTTGCCAGTAAATCAGGTTTTGCCCTTCGATGTGAAGACGCATTACCCGACGGAAATCGCCGGCGTGAAAATGAAAAACTATATCGCGTGGATGAAGTCGGCCTACTATATCTCCACGGTCGGAAATCCCGCGATTTCCGTGCCGTGCGCTTTCTCCGACAGTGGCCTGCCCATCGGTATTCAAATCGTCGGCCGGCACAATGACGATTGGGGTGTGCTGCAAATGGCTTTTGCTTTCGAGCAAACGACGAATATCGGCAAGCGGCGGCCGCCCAACGTTTAACCTCTAGCGGAATCGATGCGTAGCCTCTTCGGCGAGTTCCTCTTTGTCTTTCTAAAGAAGGCCATTGTGATCCTGTGAGTGCTATGGTTTTTTCGTTTGCCTTGCTACCTCGTTGTCTCGGTTTGCCTGCACTTCCTTAGAGTTTAAGAGTTTGATCAATTCTTCGCCTGGGACGATGGTAGCGATTCCACTGTTATCGCGAACTTCGCCGGTTAGAACTGTAGCTGCGGGAACACTAAAGCCTGCAGACTCGGGGTAGTATCCGCTAATGAGCCCTAAAAGAATGTATCTATCGCCAGCAAAAAACGACCCGTGGTGCATCCCTCCAAGATTGACGAAGACAGGAGACCCACTGTTACCGTGAAATGCATGGAGGTCTGCTAGGAACAGTTTCCCTTTTTTGTGTAGTGTGGTGTCCAGCTTCTCTTCAGGCAACATTGCAATGACCCCTTCTCTGACAATTGGTTCCATACGGGTCTGTCCTGAAAAACTGCTGAAGTATCCGGCAAAGACGAGCTGATCCCCGACTGCAACGTCGCCGTTTTTGAGTTGGTCAGAACTTGCAACGATACTGAATGGGATGTGCCGATAGGCATATCTCTTGCTGTCCGGTGCGAGGGGGAGAATGGCGAGGTCCACGGCATCGTCTGATGCGAAGAACCATTGTATCTGGCCGCCTAGCGGGATTTGTTCGGCTATGGATTGGAGTCCATGCTCCGGAGTGGCCAGATTCATTCGTAAATATACAGCTAGAACATGGTAAGGCGAGCCAACGTCAATACCTGGTTGCGCGACGTGCCGGTTTGTCACGAGGTATATGAAGGCCCGATCTGCCCCGAGCCTGGCGTCGGGGAACATTACAAAGAAACAGGTTCCGATGACACCGCCTTGTGTCAGTCCATTCTGATAGGTAACCATCAAGAAGCCAACCGTGCTTCGAATTTGTTCTGGAAGGGGTGGCATAGGTGCTGCTGTGCTGGTCGCCGACTGCTGAGGTGCCGCGGTGGGTGGGGGCTGTGTTGGCTGTTGGGCTGAAGAAGTGAGCAATGCTAGCAATAAGCAAGAAACCAGAGCTGGAATGCTGAAATCTCGCATCTACTGTGAACCTCCTGCGATTAGAACGAATGCAAGAGGAAAACTTGCAAGTGTTCTAGGATTTAATTCTAGACCTGAGGAAGGTAAAAGCACCTGCACAGAACTGCCCAAGGGTGGCCCAAAACTAAAATGAAATTAAAATGAAGGGCGGCCCGGAGAAGCCGCCCGGCTCGGAAACCGCGTTTCTAAAGTGAGCGGCCTGACACAAGGGTGACAGTTTGTACCGGACACATGGGTGACACTCTTTCCCTTTAGGGGGAGAGAGTGATGCCTTGGAAGGAGTGTTCGGTTATGGATGAACGTGTTCGCTTTGTGGCTCGCTTGCTGGACGGAGAAAAAATGGCGGCTCTCTGTCGAGAGTTCGCTATCTCTCGCAAGACCGGCTATAAGATCTTTGACCGCTACAAAGAATCCGGTCTGGAAGCTCTGACGGACCGTTCCCGCAGGCCCTGGCGTTACGGCAATCAGCTGCCCCAGCAGGTAGAGGCCGCCATTCTGAACCTCAAACGGGAGAAGCCCTACTGGGGCGCACGCAAGATCCGCGAACGCTTGCTGCGTCGCTTTTCCTGTGAGGTTAAGGTTCCTGCCCGCAGCACTATCCACGCCGTGCTCGATCGACATGGTCTAGTCCAGCGCCGAGGGCGCAGGCGCCACCATGCTCAGGGCACGCCCTTGTCTCTCGGGCAAAAGCCCAACGAGCTATGGTGCACCGATTACAAAGGCGAGTTCCTGCTGGGCAACAAAAAATACTGCTACCCTCTGACCGTCACCGATCACGCCTCGCGCTATCTCCTCCTCTGTGAAGCCCTGGAATCTACCTGTGAGGTTCTTGCTTTTACCGCTTTTGATCGTCTGTTTAAAGAGCGCGGCCTGCCTGGCAGCATGCGCTCGGACAACGGCGTGCCCTTCGCCTCACCCAACTCTCTGTTTAACCTCTCCAAACTCTCTGTCTGGTGGTTGCGTCTGGGCATCACCATCGAACGCATCCAACCCGGTCATCCGCAACAGAATGGCCGGCATGAACGCATGCATCTTACGCTCAAAACGGAAACCACTCGTCCTGCGGGCATGAACAGTCTGCAGCAGCAAACCAAATTCGATGATTTTCTCGAAGAGTTCAACAACGAGCGGCCGCACCAAGCCCTCGACATGAAGTGCCCCGCGGAAGTCTATGCTCCCGCCACCCGCCCCTATCGCGGCCTGCCGGAACTTGCTTATCCTTTTCACGACAGCACCATCCACGTCACCAGCTGCGGACGTATCTGTCTCCACCGCAAAAAAATTAATCTCAGCACCGTCTTCGCGGGACAAGCTGTCGGTATCAAGGAGGTCGAAGAAGGTATTTGGCTGGTCAGCTTTATGGATTACGATATCGGGTACATCGATCTGGAGGAAAAAACTCTGCAGCCTCTCGACAACCCTTTTGGCCCAAAAGTGTTACCTATGTAGCCGGTACGTTCTGTCACCTATGTCTCCGGGTCGGACCAAGGGATTTTGGTGGACGAGAGGGGATTCGAACCCCCGACCTCCTCGTTGCGAACGAGGCGCTCTCCCAGCTGAGCTACTCGCCCACGAGCAGCACGTCAAGTTTAGCAAACGCCTCATGCCTTGCCAACGCGCGGTCTTCCGCCCGTAAACACACTGGCGTACAACATGCAGCGCCGCTGCTGCTCAAATCTACGTTTGTGGAATCCTCTGCGGGTGTTTTTACGGTTGATCGACCGACTCGCCCATGCGTTGCGCGATGATCTTCCGCGCGTTTTGGTACAGCGCACGCGCCTGTGGAATCACCTCCACGGCCTTCTGCACCTGCGGGTCGGCTTCCAGCAGAACCTTGAAGCCCTCCTGCTGGCTGAACGCGGACATAAATACTTCCTGCTTAATCTTCCGCTTCATCCAGTCCAGGTTCTCCGCCATCTCCGGTTCCGTGTACCTGACGTTGTGCTTGCTCAAGTACTCGCGAAACATTCGCATCACGTTCTCATCCGCCTCAAATTCTTTGGTAATGGTTGGCTTCATCCCCAGGTAATAGCGCGTAAACCCTCCCACACCCGTCTCCGCGGGGAAGAATACATCGTCGCGAAATAGCAATTGCTGAAACTTGGTCAGCTTCGGCGCCGCTACGATGATATCCGGAATAATTCCTCCTCCGCCGGTAACCTGCCGCCCGCTGTCCGTCAGTTTCACTTCCGTGGGATGATCAGGCACTTTGCGTTCGTAGTGATATTCGTAAAGCGAAACCGACTTGTAATCCCTCTGAATCAGCCGGCCACTTGGCGTGTAATAACGCGCCGTAGTCAGCGCAAGCCCGGTATTCTCGCTGAGGGGAGTTACCGTCTGAACCAGGCCTTTGCCGAAAGTCGTCTCGCCCACGATCAGGCCGCGATCGTGATCCTGCACTGCACCGGAAACAATCTCCGTGGCCGAGGCAGAATTGTTGTTCACCAGGATCACCAGGGGCACGGTCACGCCCTGATTGCCGCGCACGGCGTAATACCGCCGTTCCGGCGACGTCCTTCCGTGGTGCGACACGATCAACTGGTTCTTGTCCAGGAACATATCGCCGACAGCCACCGCCTCATTCAGCAATCCGCCTGGGTTGCCCCGCATATCCAGAATTAGCCCGTCCAGCGAGGAGGCGCCCAACTGTTTCAACGCATCCGCAATTTCGCGATCCGTTGTTTCGTTAAACCCCGACAGCCGGATGTACCCAATCCCCGGCTTCAGCAGGAATGCGATGTCCACGGAATGCCGCGGAATCTCATCCCGGGTCACCGTGAACACCAGGGTTTCTGGATATCCTTCGCGCGAAACGGTGATCTTGACCACCGTTCCCTTCGGTCCCTTCAACATATCGGCGACTTCGGTGGTGGAGAGGCCTTCGGTTGATCTGTCATCGACCTTGACGATCACATCGCCCGGCCGGATTCCTGCCTTATACGCGGGCGCGCCGGCGTACGGCGCCATCACCACGGTATGGTTCTCCCGCGGTGCCACAATCATTCCCACGCCGTAATACTTCCCGCGCTGGTCCTCCCGCAAAAGCGAAAATTGCTTGGCATCAAAGAAACTGGAGTGCGGATCGAGCATCCGCAGCATGCCCGGGATGGCTCCCTGGTAGACGGCCTTGTCCACATCCATTGGCTCGGCGTAGTTGTTCTGAACCACGTCCAGCACGCGTGTAAAATCCCGCACGGCGGTCTGATAATCATCCGCCGAAGCGGCAGTAGCCCGCACATTGGGGCCGTAAATACCTCCCAAAATAGCGGATAACAGCAATACCCCAATAGCGATAACAATTCCGCGACGTTCTGATTTCATTCTGACCTCGCGCGAGAACCTAGCAAAAATTATACCACATCGCAAACTCCGGTTTGACAGCGCCTAAACACCCTTTCTATGATGCCAATGGCGCTTTAAACGGCTGCCAAACGCAATGTTGAGCATTCCCCACATGATTGTTGTCTTTATCGTGGTCTTGGTCGTTTTCGGACCTCAGAAGCTGCCGGAGCTTGCCCGCGGCCTGGGCAAACTCATGGCTGAGTTTCGCAAAGCTTCTACGGACTTTAAGACTGCCTTCGAAGAGGAGATGCGCGACCTGGAGCGCCAGGCGCTTCTGGCCGAGCGCAAGAAGGCCGCAGATGCGGCCGCCGGCGAGCCAATACAACCTGCGACCATCGCTACCGCCTCAGGCGCCGAAACGCCTTCGAGCGAAGGCCCAGCAGAACCTCGCGGCACCGAAGCCCCGGTGATTTCCCCGGTGGCTGAATCGGTCGCGCGTTCTGGCGAAGAATCGGCCGATATTAAGGCGGAAGCCGCCGCGCCAACCGAATCTGAAGAATCCAGACATGACGCATAGCGTCCCGCCTGATCTTGTGCCCGACTCCACTCACAAACCGCAGAACGCCAGCCCGGCTGAAGAGCCCGGCGGCGCCATGACCTTTTTCGAGCACTTGAGCGAGCTGCGCAAGCGCATCATCTATTCGCTTTATGCTATCGGCATCGGCGCCTTCATTGGCATTTACCTTTCCAAGTATTTGATCTACTGGATTAACAAGCCGATGCTGAAGGCGCTCGCGGACGCACACCTTGATCCGAAACTGATTTATACGCATCCGGCGGGCTATTTGAATCTCGTTATCACAGTGGGCGTGTATCTCGGAATCGTGTTGGCTTCGCCCATCGTGCTCTATCAAATCTGGCTTTTTGTCGCACCGGCCCTCTACAAACATGAGCGCGGCGCCATTACCGGCTTCATGTGTTCCACCGTTTTTCTCTTTCTGGCAGGGATTGCCTTTGGGTACTTCATCACTCTCCCCTACGTCCTGCACTTCCTGATCAGCCCGGGGCCGTTATTCATGTTGCAGCGTGACGTCACGCCCATGATTAGCGTAAACGAGTATTTCGATTTGATCTTGCTGATCCTTCTGGGTATCGGGTTGATGTTCGAGCTCCCCGTTCTGATTTTCTTTCTCTCCCTCTTTGGCATCGTTACGCCGAAGTTTCTCTGGAAAAATTCGAAATACGCCATTCTCGTCATCTCGGTGATCGCCGCGATCGTGACCCCCACTCCGGACGCTTTGACCATGCTGGTCTTCATGGCTCCGATGATTGGGCTCTATTTCCTGGGCATCGCGGTCTCCGCAGTCGTCACGCGGCGGCGGGATCGGCGGCTGGCCGCTCCGGTGGAGGCACGCTGAATGGGATTGCACTCGAGAGCTGTTCTGCGCACCGCTTTGCTCTTTAGCTTCATCCCCGCAGGGTTGCTAGGCTGTAAAGCAGGCGGGAACGATCCCTCCGGCGCCACCGGCCAGCCACCCTTCATGAGCACCGTGGCTTCCGCGCCGCCGCAAACTGCTGACGACGCACCGCCACCCGAGAAGACCGACGGCTTCGATGGCAAGCGGGCTTTCGCATTAGTCGCCAAGCAAGTCAGCTTCGGCCCGCGTCCTTCCGGCTCACAAGCCATCGTGCAACTGCAGGATTTTCTGCAATCAGAGTTGAAGAGTTATGGCTGCGCCATGGAGACCGACAGTTTTAGCGCTGACACGCCAATTGGCCGTCTCCCGATGAAAAACATTCTCGTGAAGATTCCCGGCGAGAAACCCGGCGTGATCCTGCTCGGCACTCATTACGACACGAAGCGCCTAGAGAGGTTCGTCGGTGCGGATGATGCTGGCTCCTCCACTGCGGTGATGCTGGAGCTCGCCCGTCTCCTTTGCAAGCAGCGGGGCAAGTACGCGGTTTGGATCGCTTTCTTCGACGGCGAAGAAGCCGTCAATCGTGACTGGAAGGATCCTGACAATCGCTACGGCAGCCGTCAGATGGCCGCAAAACTTTCCGCCAGCAGCGACCTCCCGAGAATCAAAGCTCTCCTTCTTGCCGATATCGTCGGTGGCCGCAATCTGCACGTCAAGAAGGAGAGTTACTCCACTAAATGGTTGACGGAGTTGGTATGGGCTGTCGCCGACCGGCTGGGTTATCAAAGTGTGTTTCTGAACGAGGAGAGCACCATCGAAGACGACCACTTATCTTTTTTGAGCCGCAAGGTTCCTTCCATGGATGTGATCGATTTGGACAACGGACCGGAAGGCGATGTCTACTACTGGCACACTCCGCAGGACACACTCGACAAGATCAGTGCCAAGAATCTTGCCATCATCGGCCACGTTTTTCTAGAGTCGGTGAAACAACTTCAATCCAGATACTTAGGCCTCGATCGACAGATGTGATTCTGTGCGCGAAATCTACGGCTCGAACTGCACATCCTTACCCTTTTGCACTACCGAGTGCTTGCTAAAATCCTCATCATTCCTGTACGCAAAGTCCGAGCGGTAATGGCTCCCGCGACTCTCTTCGCGCGCCCGCGCCGCCCGCGCTATCACCAGTGCCAGCGTATGCAGGTTCCGCAGTTCATGCCCGCTGCGCCCAGGCTTTTCGGATTTCGGCAGTTCCATGGCTTCCAACTGTTTGATGGCATCGGCGAGCTCTTTCCCGCTTCGCATGATGCCCACTTCGCGCCACATGACATCCTGGATTTTCTTCCGCATCACGCACTCCGTGGACGGCTTACCCGAATTCTTCATCGCTTCTTTCGGCGTGCTCGAAGAATTGTCCGGCATCGGCGCAGGACTTCCCGGCAGCGCGCCCGGCTGACGCTTCCCCGCCGGCGCGTCTTTCATCATGGCCTGTCCCGCGCGTGCTCCGAAAACCAGTCCCTCGAGCAGCGAATTGCTGGCCAGCCGGTTCGCGCCGTGTACGCCCGTGGCCGCCGTTTCGCCTGCGGCATACAGGCCGAGAAGGGAAGTGCGCCCAGCCAGATCGGTCCTCACTCCGCCCATCACGTAATGCGCGGCGGGACAGACTGGAGCAAGATCGCTCGCCAAGTCCAATCCATAACTCAGGCACGTCTCGTAAATTCGCGGGAAGCGCTTTCTCAGGAATTCCGCGCTCTTTTTCGTCATGTCCAGATAGACGTGAGTGCTCTGTGTGCGCTGCATTTCGCTGACGATGGCGCGCGCCACAACGTCGCGCGGCGCCAGTTCCTGTGCTTCGTTATACCGCTTCATGAAGCGCTCCAAGCCGATGTTGCGCAGCACAGCGCCTTCGCCGCGTAGCGCCTCGGAAAGAAGAAATCGCGGTGCGCCCTGGATTGCCAGCGCTGTGGGGTGAAACTGCACGAACTCCATGTCGGAAAGGACTGCCCCCGCTTCGTACGCGATGGCAATGCCGTCGCCAGTGGCGACCTCGGGATTGGTCGTCTCGCGATAAATCTGCCCGAGCCCGCCGGTTGCCAGCAGCACCGCCCCCCCTCGCAATTCGTGCAGCGTCCCGTCTGCCTCATCGATGAAACGAAGTCCCGTGACTCGTTCGCGCTCGACGATTAATTCCGTCGTGAAGGCGTGCGCGCGCAAATGCAGATGTGGAATCGAGTGCGCCCTCGCCAGCAGCGCGCGGCTGATTTCCCGTCCGGTGGAGTCCCCATGGGCGTGCAGAATCCGCGAGCGGCTGTGCGCCGCCTCCCGTGTAAACGCCAGTTTCGTTCCGGCGCGGTCGAATTCCGTGCCCCACTCGATGAGCTGCGTGATGTACTTCGGCCCCTCTTCTACTAGCAGGCTGACCGCTTCGGGACGGCACAAGCCGTCTCCGGCCTTGATGGTGTCCTGCTCGTGCAGCCCGATTTCGTCCTCGTCGGAAAGCGCCACGGCGATTCCGCCTTGCGCCCATGCCGTCGCTGAATCACTCAGGGTCGATTTCGCCAAAACAAGAACGCTTCCCGCCGCGCTCAGCTCGATGGCCGCTCGCAAACCTGCGATTCCGCTGCCCACAACGGCGTAATCGGCGCGATGGGTTTTGTGGGAATTAGGCATGGGAATGGAGAATTTTGCGCTCGAGTATGGTAGCACGAAGGAATTGGGCGGATAAGGAAGACGGCTCCGGCATGCGGTGTGCCTGGACCGTGTGTTACATTGAAAACGTCTCGCGAATGAAAATCAAACGCATCTCTGTAAAATCGTTGAGTGGTCCGTACTCCGTGGTGGCAGGAGCAGGCGCCATCCGCTGCGCGCCGCAGGAGATAGCCTCGCTGGGCCGATTTTCGAGCGTTCACGTCATCTCGTCACCCAAAGTCTGGCGCGCCCTTGGAAAAACCGTCCAGCGCGGGCTGCAACTTCCGAGCCGCAACGCAATCCACCTTTTCAAGGACGCAGAAGCCGCAAAGAATCTTCGCAGCTTGGAGCACATCGCGCGCTCCCTGTGCCGCGCGGGCGCCGATCGCAAATCGCTCCTGATCGCCGTCGGCGGAGGTGTCGTCGGCGACGTGGCCGGCTTTGCCGCCTCTTGCTATTTGCGCGGAGTGAAACTCGTCCACGTCCCCACAACTCTAGTCGCTCAAGTGGACAGCTCCATCGGCGCGAAGACCGGTGTGAATCTGCCCGAAGGGAAAAATCTCGTCGGCTCGTTTTATCCGCCACGGTTGGTGCTCACGGATCCGCAACTTCTGCGAACACTTCCCGACCGCGAATTCCGCTGCGGCCTCGCGGAAATCATCAAGCATGCCATCATCGCGGATGCCCGGATGTTCGCTCTTCTTGAGAAGGATATGGAAAAGGTTCTGCGGCGCGACCGCCAGTCTCTCCATTTTCTGATTCCCCGCAACGTGCAGATCAAAGCGCGCGTCGTCGGCGGCGACGAGCGTGAATCCGGCTTGCGCGAAATCCTCAATTTCGGCCACACCTTTGCCCATGCTCTCGAAAGCGCCACCCGATACAGGCGCTACCAACACGGTGAAGCGGTTGCCTGGGGAATGATCGCCGCAGCTTTCCTTGGGCACGAACTCGGTTTGACGCGCGCGGATGATGTTTCCCGCATCGTTGCACTCATCCGCCGCCTGGGGCCGCTGCCTCCCTGGCCCCGCGTTGCTCCCGCCACCCTTCTCCACGTCATGCGCTCAGACAAAAAATCCTGCAGCGGGATTCTACGTTTCGTTCTTTCTCCGCGCATAGGCCAGGCGCGCACATATGATATGGTCCCGATACATGCGGTCGAGCGCGTTCTCCACCTCACCCCTCGTCTGATCACCGCGAGCGCCAATCTCTAGGGGAAATGAAATGACTGAAATTGCCCCGCCCGCCAAGGGCTCTCGCCCCGAAGGGGCCGTCACCGAAGCCGACTCTTCGAAAAAAGTCCGCGAGATGTTCACGCAGATCGCTCCGCGTTACGACCTGCTGAACCATCTCCTCTCCTTGCAACTGGATCGTCTCTGGCGCGCCCGCACCGCCAAGCTTCTCCGCCCGGTCCTCAATCGCCCCGATGCTTTGGTCCTCGATCTCTGTTCCGGAACGGGCGATCTTGCCTTCGCTCTCGCTCGCGCCGGAAAAGCCCGCATCCTCGGCGCGGATTTCGCCCACACCATGCTTGTCCGCGCCAAAGCGAAGAGCACAGCTCTCTCCCCTTCAGCCGGCGCTAACGCCCCTCCCCGAATGCCTTTTTTCGAAGCCGACGCCCTCCGCTTGCCGTTTGCCGATGCTTCCTTTGATCTCGTAACTAGCGCTTTCGGCTTCCGCAATCTGGCCAACTATGAAGCAGGCCTTCGCGAAATTCAGCGTGTCCTCAAGCCTGGCGGCACCATCGCCATTCTCGAATTCAGTGAACCACCACAAGGCTTGCTCGGGGATTTGTACCGCTGGTATTTCACCAAAGTCCTGCCGAAAATCGGCTGGCTCGTCTCCGGCCACCAATCGGCCTACACCTATTTGCCCAAGTCCGTCGCCAGCTTCTTCCGCCCGGCGGAACTCGCTGCACTCATGACCAGCGTGGGCTACCAATCCGTGGAATTTCGGGAATGGACAATCCGCACCGTAGCCTTACACACCGGCACGCGCCCACGCTAATTTGAGTCTCTACTCTTCCAATCCCGCGCTCCGCAGTTTTGCCAGCAGCGTCTTTGGTGTAATCCCCAGCTTCTCGGCAGCGCGCGTCTTGTTCCACTTGCATTCGCGCATCGTATTCTCGAGCAATAGCTTTTCGACGTGACCGGCGGCCCGGCCGGTGACTTGCTCCAGCGTTCCTTCCCAATCGAATTTCTCTGGCAGCATGCCTTCAGGCAAGTGCGCCGCGTCGGGCTTGGTTGCCGGCAACTGCAAAGCTTCTGGGCGTATGCTTACTCCGTCCGCCAGGATCACCGCCCGCTCGAGCGTGTTCTGCAGTTCGCGCACGTTTCCCGGCCAGCGGTAATGCAACAACCGGTCTCGCGCTTCCGCGGATAGCTCCAGCCCCGGTTTTCCAAACTCCCTGCTGAATTTCTCCAAGAAGTAATCCGCCAGTAGCAACACGTCATTCCCGCGTTCGCGCAAGGGTGGAACGGTAAGGGGCACGGCCGAAATCCGGAAAAACAAATCATCGCGAAACAGTTTCTCTTGCACTTGTTTTTGTAAATTACGGTTTGTGGCCACGACGATTCGAACGTCCACATCAATCGGCTGCGTCCCGCCAACGCGTTCGAATCGTTTTTCTTCCAGCACGCGCAGCAGTTTCGCCTGAATCGCCAGCGGCAATTCCCCGATCTCATCGAGAAAAAGCGTCCCACGGTGCGCCAAATCCATTTTTCCCACTTTGCGCGCGCCGGCTCCCGTGAAAGCACCCTTTTCGTGCCCAAACAGCTCGTTCTCCACCAGCCCTTCCGGGATCGCCGCACAGTTCAGAGCCACGAACGGATTTTCCCGTCGCGGCGACAGGTGATGAATCGCCAGCGCGAACAATTCTTTTCCTGTGCCGCTCTCCCCCAGCAACAGACACGTCGAATCCGTCGCCGCCACTTTCTGAATCTGCTGGCTGACTTCCCGGATGGAAGGGTGTTCTCCCACGATCCGCGGAAATCCGTAGCGCGCCGCATACTCCGCGCGCAGCAGCAAATTTTCCCGCTGCAGCTCCTGTTGCTGCGCCGCGCGCTTCACCAGCAGCTTCAAATGGTCCAGGTCCACCGGCTTCTGCAAAAAGTCGAAAGCGCCTTCTTTCATTGCTGCTACCGCTTCTTCCACCGACCCGTACGCTGTCAGTAGCAAAACCGGTATCGTCGCGTCGGCTTGCTTGGTCTCCCGCAAAACATCGAGCCCCGACGCCCCGGGCATCTTTAAATCGGTGATCACCAGCAGGTATCTTCTCGCGCGCACCTTTTGAATCGCCGCCGGCCCGTCCGGCGCTTCGTCCACGCTGTAGCCCGCCCGCTCCAAGGCCTTACGCATCATGGCACGCAATTCGCTTTTGTCTTCAACCAGGAGGAGAGGTTCCATCTCTTTCGTTTCTACCACGAATCGCGCTGCACCAGCGCACAACCGGAGAACCATGTGCAGAGAAGGGAAGCACCGGGCCCAGCTAAAGACGATTTCCCGTGTATACTCTGCACCTCGATTTTTATAGCCCAAACGTTTCGCTCATTGGAGGCAAGGATGTCCAACTATCGGAGGGTGCTTGTGTGGAGTGTGATGGCCTTTTTATCGGCCGGTGCCTACTCAGCAATATCCGTGGGGAAGACCCCGTCGCAAGTATCAGACAACAAGCAAACGCTCTGGAATCTGAAGCACAAATATTGGCGCTCCGTTCAGGAAAATGATTTGCCGTCTTATCGAAACTTATGGCACAAGGATTTCCTTGGTTGGCCGTCAGTCAGCCCCATGCCCATTTGCAGGGACCACATAACGGACTGGATTATCTCACAAACTAGTAAGGGATTGTACTCGTCCAGTAGATTAGTGACACTTTGCCTTTCGCCGATGAAGTTTCCAACGGGTGACGAATTCCAGAGGAGTGAGGTAGGCGAGCGACTGGTGAGGGCGCACGCAGTTGTAGGTGTGTTCCC
>Ga0209802_1000141_pt1 | contig 53691 bp, 46 predicted proteins | sample GraSoiAngelo_129_FD_185886 | JGI IMG/M metagenome (GOLD analysis project Ga0209802, IMG submission 185886) | Grasslands soil microbial communities from the Angelo Coastal Reserve, California, USA - 14_0927_12_40cm (SPAdes) (version 2) | ecosystem: Environmental > Terrestrial > Soil > Grasslands ...
GCAGGATATCCGAGCTGTCCGCTGAGTTCGGCAATACGAGGCGCATCACTGGGCTTCGCGCGGCGAATCTTCAGTTCTTTCTGTTTTCCGTTCACAGTCATTTTCTTCCGCTTCTCTTTCGCCGGAGCCGGGCTTGCACCGCTGCACTTTCCAGTTCGCGAAGCGCGTCTGCGGCAACCAACGCGTGGAACGCGAGCCCTGCCTGCGGATTCTCTCGGCTGTCCTGATCGCGGCGCGATTCAGATGGATGTTTCGTTTTCCAATGTTTCTCAGGGCCCAGTTGACTGCTTTCTTCACAAAATTTCTCTCATCGAACGCCTCCCGCTCGATCACCGGCAGCAATCTTTGAAATTGCGCATCCGTCGCTCTTTTGTCGCGATAGGCCAGGTAGGCCCTCAGCGCAAATCCGGCGCGCTTTATGAACTCTTCTTCGCGCTGACTCCACTCTAGCGCTTTCTTCCAAGCTGGGACGGCAAAGACAAATAGATGGCAACAAGTTCCATCACAGACATCCCAATTGTCAAAATCACGAACCCATGTCTCCATCTGAGCCGCGGTGACTCTTTCGGGCAAATCGATCATCCCAGCCAGAATCCGGGCATCCTGCACGCCGGTGGCCCACAATTCCAAGGCCAGTTGGTGGTCTTTTCCGATCCTACGCGCCAGGAGATCCATCTTTGGCTTCGCCACGCCGTACACAATCTTGGCGCGGATCCCGAATCGGGCCATGCCATCGATGTTTCGCTGCTCTCCCAAAGCCCGCAATTCGTTCAGAGCCCTGGCGCAACTCCATCCGCCCGTCCTTTTTCCCTGGACGAACTGGCGGTTAGAACGTGTTGTCCGAATCGAGAAGGATTGTGACCGGACCTTCATTGACCAGCTCCACCGACATCATGGCCTGAAAAATTCCCGTTGCAACGGTCACGCCCAGCTTGCGGAGGGCCTCGCAGAATTCCTCATAGAGAGTCTTGGCGGGTTCCGGCGGGGCCGCGGTGATGAAGCTGGGCCGCCGCTGCCCGCGCGCGTCGCCGTACAGAGTGAACTGTGAGACGGCAAGCACGCTGCCATTCACGTCCAGCAGCGAGCGATTCATCTTGCCCTGATCGTCCTCAAAAATACGCAGGTTCGCGCATCTCTCCGCCATCCGCGCAGCGACCGCCGAGGTATCGCTGCGGCCGACACCGAGAAGAATCATTAACCCGGGACCGATCTCGCCGGTCACGCGGCCATCCACGGTCACTTTCGCGCGGCTGACTCTCTGGACGACGGCGCGCATGCCCGTGGATCAGTTGCCGCCCTGCTTCGCCTTCCGCGGGAACGGCAGGGCAAGGAATCCGCGCGGCGCGGGCTGGCACTTCGGACAAAAATAACTGCTTCGCCCGGCCACAATCCCGCGCCGGATGACGGTTTTGCACCGGTAGCAGCGTTTTCCTTCGCGGCCGTAGGCGCGATGGCGCCGCTGATATTCTCCCGGCTCGCCTTCGGCGTCAAGAAAATCGGAAATCGAAGAACCGCGCATCGCAATCGCTTGGCGCAAAATTTGCTGCAACATATTCCACAGCGCGGCGGTTTGGTCCCGCGTCAATTTCGCTCCCATCCGCGCCGGATGAATTTTCGCTCTCCACAGGCTTTCATCCGCGTAAATGTTGCCGACACCGCGCAGCACGCTCTGGTCCAGGAGCAGCGCCTTAATGCGGGCGCGCCGCCCGCGGATACTGTGGACAAACTCTTCCTTGCTTACCTCGAGCGGGTCGGCGCCAAATCCTATCAATTCCTGGGCCAGCGGCTCTTCCGTCAGATAGGCGATGCGTCCGAAGCGCCGCGCGTCGATGTAGCGCAGTTCGCGGCCGTCATCCAGCAACAGGCAAACATGGGTGTGCTTTGCGCATGGTTTTTCCGCGGGGCTCGGCGCTATCTGCCCGGTCATCCCCAGATGCACGAGCAGGGATGCCGTGCTCGCGCCCTCGCCCCCGCGCACACCGTTGCCTCGTGCATCCGCGGAGAGCCGCAACAGCATGAATTTTCCATAGCGCTCGACAGCCTCGATCCGGCGGCCCGGCAAATGCTGCTCGAGCGCCACGGGATCGTCGATGAAATCCGTTTTGCCAAGCGAGACTGAGAGGATGCGCCGTCCGAGGATCGCCTGCCGCAATCCGCGCGCTACCGTTTCGACTTCGGGAAGTTCCGGCATAAGAGTGGCGACCCTCAAAAATAGCACAGAGCACCGCTCCGCGTGAGGATCGGCGGCCTCCCGGCTCGCGATTGTCCGCACCTCTTCTTCCTAACTCGTGTTACAGTTTCGCATTCGGAGGTGTCTTGTGTTCATTCGCCGCAGGAGTTTGATACTGGCGATTGCGTTTGCCGTCGCTGCCGCATTGCTGACCGTAGCACCCGTGCGAGCTAAGAGAATCGAAACCGGATTTCTCGACCGCACCGTGACCGTGGCGAGCGTGCAATACAAATATCAGGTTTTTGTTCCGGACAATTGGACACTCAAGAAAAAATGGCCCGTGATCCTCTTTCTTCATGGCGCCGGGGAACGCGGAGACGACGGCCTGATCCAAACCGAGGTTGGCATCAGCACAGCGATCCGCAGAGACCGGAGCCGGGTTCCGGCCATCGTCGTTATGCCGCAGTGCCGCAAAGACGTCTGGTGGACGGATTCCGCCATGGGAGACGTCGCCATGGCCGCTCTGGAGCAGGTGCAGAAGGAGTTTCACGGCGATTCCCATCGAATTTATTTGACTGGGCTTTCCATGGGCGGTTACGGGACCTGGTATCTTGCCGGAAAATATCCGGGAAAATTCGCGGCTATCGCTCCCATCTGCGGGGGGATCCTGATGCCCGACAAGGCCCGCGCACAATCTCCCGACGACCAATCGCCTTACCTCGAGGCCGCTAAGAGAATCGGCAAGACACCTGTTTGGATTTTTCACGGTGGCGACGACCCAGTCGTCCCGGCCTCAGAATCTCGCCGCATGGCCGAAGCCATGAAGACCGTGATCGGCCAGGATGCCGTGCACGCGCACCCCCAGGCAACAATCGCAGACCTCGCCGAAGTTATCTACACAGAATATCCCGGAGTCGGCCACAATTCCTGGAACAATGCGTATGCGGAGCCTGACGTATTCAGTTGGCTGCTTGGAAAATTCCTACTAAAGAAGGGGGACATGCTCCTCTAGATCGCACCCTCGTCATTGTCCCCGGACCTTTTCCTACGGTACCGAGGTGTTTACTTCAAGATGTGTTTGGTTTCACAGAACCCAGCGCATCCCGCAGCATACTTCAGATGAAAGAACGGCCCAAAATGTTTGAAGGAATTCTCGTGGCCTAAGGCAACAGGGCAAAGACCCGCACCGGCCCGCCCGAGCCACCTTCGAGCTTGATTGGCGCCACCACCAGGAATGCTCCCGTTTGCGGCAATGCACTTAGGTCCGCGAGGTTTTCAAGGTGATACAGTCCCGCGCCCAGCGCCAGGTGATGCACCGCAAAATCTCCCGATGCGCCGCAATCGATACTCATCGTATCGCAACCCAGGCCGCTGACCTTCCGTTCGATCAGCAGTTTTGCAGCCTCCAGAGAAAATCCAGGAAAGTGCATCTTCCCCTGCGCGTCCTGATTTCGGTACTTCTGCGCATCCGGCCACCGCGAAGCCCAGCCAGTCCGCAACAGCACGATCGCTCCTTCCGGTATCCGCCCGTGCCGCTTCTCCCATTCCTCAACGCGCGCTGCGGGAAGCTGGTAGTCCGCATCTTTCGCGCCCTCGGCTCGCGCATCGATCACCACTGCGGGTCCAAAGAGCTGCTCCACGGGAATCTGATCGACGGTTGTTTTTCCCGGCGGGAAGTGCGCCGGGGCATCCAGATGCGTCCCGTAGTGTTCCAGCATCCAGAAGCTCCGCGTGAAATACCCATTCTTGTCGATCGTAGCGTTGACTTTCGCTTCGAACCACTTTTCGTCGCCCGGCCAAGGTACCAACTTGTCGTTAATCGCGTAGCCCAAATCGAGTACCTGTGTTCTCCCGGATGGAATATCGTCAAGCATGGAATCCCGCCGCGCATTTTGCGGGAAAAAAGCCAGCATGGCAACTGCACACGTTGCGAAAAAACCGGAACGGCCCATCGTAGCCATTTGTCACCCCGAATTCTGCTGCGGAAGATGATTCTTTCCCACCCTCACCGTCACTTTCGAATCCACGTCGAAGGGAGAAGCGTCGTGCGTCAGGGCAGTGGTATTCCGGGCGTGGCGACGATCCCGGCCATGCGTAGGATTTCCTGGTACTCCACATCGCTGATCGAAGAAATGAGCACTCTCACGTTCTTCAGCAGCTTCATTTTTCTCAGCGCCGGATTCGCGCGCAATTCCGCCAGTGTCACATGCCGGGGAAGTTTCTCGAATGCGCGCAGATCTGCGACCAGGTTTTTCCCTTTGTGGTTGTGCGGGTCGGGGTAGGGATCGCGGGTGATCTCCGCGATGGAATAGAGTGCGCGCTCTGGCGCTGAGTGATAACACAGTACTCGGTCACCTCTGCGCGCCTGCTTCAACGCGCGGATCGCATCCGGTTTTGCTGCTGCTCCATCCCACATCTCCTTGCCTTTTACGAAGAGGGTGTCCCAGTGATAGTGGTGAGGGTCCGCGCTGAAAATCCAGTAGTGTCGTTGGACAGTCGGTGTAGCCATCGAGGCTTGGAGTCGGCAGAACTATACACGGTGGTAACCAAAAAGCGAAACAAAATATGAGGGTTAGGTGCGCTACATTCTCATCCGGAAGTTGGTAGAGAGGTGGCCATATTTGGTCACGATCTAATTATCTGCTGTATTTTCTATGAGATACAGAGTCAACTACCCAGCGTCTACGAAGATGTCTTCGCCCCGGACCTCGACTGCATAGCAATCCACCCCCACCGCCGGGTTCTGCTTCACTTTCCCTGTAGTCGCGTCATATTGCCAGCCGTGCCAAGGACAGGTAACGATATCCCCCTCCAAAACCCCTTGCCCGAGCGGCCCACCCCGGTGCAGGCAGGTATTGTTGATGGCATAGAACTTGCCCCCGAGATTGGCCAACGCGACGGCCTTGCCTTCCACATGAAACTCCCGGATCGTTCCCGGCGTGATCTCATTGATCTTTGCAGTTCTCGCAAACGCCATCTCTTCTTCGCTCCCCCTTTTTTATTTTCTGACTCCCTTTCCTTCACCTTGGCTCTGGCGTCTGCGCCACCATCACACCCTTCTTGAAACCTTCCACCATACCTGACCGCAAGCGCACTTCGGTGGGCCGTTTTGCCAGCGTCATTTGGTCAATCTTGTCCTGCAATTTGAGCAATCCGAAGAAGAGCCCCTCTGGCCGCGGCGGGCAGCCCACAATGTACACATCCACGGGAACGATGCGGTCCACCCCTTGCAAGACGGAGTAAACATTAAACGGCCCGCCCACGCTCGAGCACGCCCCCATCGACATGCACCACTTTGGGTCTGGCATTTGGGCCCACACGCGCTGGATTACCGGCGCCATCTTCAGCGTTACGGTCCCAGATACGATCATCAAGTCCGCCTGCCGCGGCGATGGCCGGAACACTTCGGCGCCAAACCGCGCCATGTCAAACCGTGAAGTGGTGGATGCGATCATCTCAATCGCGCAGCATGCCAGTCCGAACGTCAGCGGCCAGAGAGCGCTCTTCCGCGCCCAATTGAACACGTAGTCCACCGACGTAATCATGAAATTCTTTTCGAAGCGCTGATCCAGCACGCCCATGTGAAGTTACCCCAGCCTCAAGGTTCTCTACCTCCGCGCAGTATATATCCTGCGCGAAACTCCGTCAAAATACATCGCGCCCTCTGACCCTAAGAGCAGCGCTCAATGGCGCGATTCTCTCAGCCGGGATTCTCTCCCTGCCAGCTTCTGATCTTCGAGCTTCCGCGCGAGCGATTTCCAGTACGTTGCAGGCCGCAAACGTTGGAGAAAGTCGATCTGGTAGGCATCCATTCCGATTAGAATGCGCGGCGCCTGGCGTTCCACGCCGCGCAAAATCTTTGGCCGCAGCCGTTTCCGGAGGCGTGCGCGCCAGCCGTTCGAATCGCGCGATATTTGCTTCGCGCTTCGGCGCCGGCGTCCCTGCCCCCAGCCGCGAATGCCGCGCGATCGGTGTGCGAATGCCTCCTGGATGAACGCAGGAAACAAAAACATTACTTCCTTCCAGTTCGTGCCGCAGCGCTTCCGTGAATCCCCGCACCGCAAACTTGCTCGCCGCATAGGGTATCTGTCCTGCTGGAGCGATCAGTCCGAATACGCTCGAAATATTCACAATTTGCGCGCACTTCTCGCCCTTCAGTAGGGGCAGGAAATACTTCACTCCATACACCGTTCCCCAGAAATTGATGTTCATCAGCCAGCGAAAATCATCCAAAGAAATCTCTTCAAAATCTCCGTGCAAGGAAACTCCAGCATTATTGATCAGCAAAGTCACGCGTCTGTGCCGTTCCTTCACTTCGTCCGCGAAGGATTTCACACTTTCTTCCTTCGCGACGTCCACAACATGGGTCGTGATCATCGCACTCTTTTTTCCCAGAGTCTCCGTCGTTTGCCCAAGTCGCGCTTCGTCAATATCAGCCAGTGCCAGCGCCGAACCCGCAGCCGCCAATTGCTGTGCCAGTGCCCGGCCGATGCCCGACCCGGCTCCCGTCACCACTGCCACTCCGCCGCTCAGAAATGACATTAATAAACCTCGCCTTGACGATCCATGACCGCCTGAGTTCAGTTTTACCGGCCACCAGAATGGGAGAATCGCGCACACACGCCTGCGAGAGGCTTCACAGTGATTCGATCTTCACTTGATTGCCCCCTGCGCGTTTCGCGCAGTAAAGAGCCTGGTCCGCACGCCGCACCAGCATCGAAAAGTCGGGAGGTTCTTTCCCTTGGAACCCGGAAATCCCAAAACTCGCCGTAACTACAGTCCCGCTGCCAAACAAAAACTTTTCGGAAGCAAGGTGTTTGCGGAAGCGGTCAACTGCCAGGTGGATGTTTTTCCCATCCACATGCGTCATGACCAGCAAAAACTCATCCCCACCCATCCGGCCACTGATGTCAGATGCACGCGTGTTTTTCTTTAGAATTTCCGCGAATTTCTTCAAAACCAGATCACCTGCCTCATGACCGTAGCTGTCGTTGATCTTCTTAAAGCCATCCAGATCAACATGTACAACCCAGAAAGGAAATCCGTGACGCGCCGCGCCACGTAGTTGCCGCTCCGCCCATTCCTCGATTGCCCGGCGGTTCGGCAAGCCCGTGAGCGGATCGGTGTTCGCCATCTCCATGAGTAGTTTGTTCTTCGCGTCGATTTCATGATGTAAGCCGATGATTCGTCGTCCCACCCCTATCCGGGCCCGCAGTTCATTTGAGTCGAAGGGTTTTGTGAGGTAATCATCCGCGCCGGCGGACAATCCTTCCACGACGCTGTCCTTTTCGGTGATGCTCGTGACCAAAATGATGTAGGTGTACGAGCTATGCGCATCGGTCCGGATTCGTTCGCACAGTTCGGGACCGGATAGATCAGGCAGCATCCAGTCGGTGATGACCAGCTCAGGCTTGTGCTTGCTGAAGAGTCTCAGCGCTTCCTCCCCGTTTTTCGCAAACAGGAGGGGATACGGTTCGGAGGAAAGCGCATGCTCTAGTAGTTTTCGGGAAACGGGTGAATCATCCACCACGAGAACCCGCAATTGGGGCGCGGCATCAGTCATGCATATCTCACAAACGAAAGTTTTCCCGTGTGGTAAGTCTCTTTCGTTCAGTGGGAGAGGGAAACCTTCGTCCATTGTAGCAGCCGTCAAGCGGAGAAGACCTGAACCCCTGGATTGTGGGTTCGGAAAAGGCAACCTGGACTTCTTACTTGGTTCCGCAAACGAGCAATGCTCCTTCGGCCTTGAATGCGCGCAGATGTTCAACGTCGCGGAACCACCGGCCCGTATAAACTTCCGGCGATGGCGAAAGATCAACAATGCGTTCGCGCGTGACGTTCTGGAAGCCAGCGGCGCAAAGGTGTTCCGCCCATTCTTGCGCAGAAAGCAGGTGCGTTTCCACCGCCAGCAAATCGCCCCACTGGTGACAATGCTCATTGTCCCGATAGTAGTTGATGAGGATCCACGCCGACCCGCCTTCTTGCAGAACGCGAAAAATGTCTCGGATGCCTGCGGCTGGGTCCGGCCAGTAGTACGACGATTCAACAGAAATGGCATGGGAGAAAAAATTTGGTTGCCAGGGAATTTCCGCCACTTCTCCCGTCACGAACATCAAATTTTCGAAATCCACGCTGGCACGCCGCGCGTGACGGATCATCTCGTCGGAAATGTCCATCCCCACCACGCGGCCCTGGGGCACCAGTTTCGCCAGCCGCCTCGACAACCACCCCGCCCCGCAGCCGACGTCGAGCACGTTGTCCGTCGCGCCCAGCCTCATCTTTTCTAGCACCGGCAGCGTGATCGGCAGGTGATCTTGCTCCATGCCCTCGCCTCGCCGCGCCCCGCCTCCGCCCACCGGTTGAACTCCTTTTGTAGCGCCTGGTCGGATTGCGGTTTCGTCACTCGTGCTTCCGGGGAATCCGCCAATCACACCACCCTGCCGCACGCCGCACAGAAATGCGCTCCATAGGCTGACAGCGCACCGCACTGGCAGCAGAACCGACCCGAACTTACAGGAACAACCCGCAGCGGAACATACCTCTCCGCGGCGCACGCCCAAATCAGCGCAATCACCCAGCCAATGATCGTCCAGCCGAACAGCAGGTTAACAATGAAAATCCCCATCGCGTCGGCCTTGTGTCGCCCGATGAGCGTCGGCAGGAAATACAGCAGCATTGAGAAAATCAGGAAGAACATTTCCGCACCTCCTCAGCCTTGATTTGGCCTAAGGCAAGTACACCACTCCGCTGTACAAAGAATACGCAGCAGAAGGCCCAATTGTTCCACATACGTAGTCCCTACGAGCAGGTCTACTCCCGCAATCAGATCCTCGAATCCCCTGAGGGACGAGTTCGCAGAGCGCGGAGGTTCTGCGCGGATCAATTTCTTTGCAACGGGGTCCACCACAAAGCCCAAGACTTCGAGGGCCGTCGCACCCAGAACTGCTTCTTCCCCAGGCTCTCCAAGAGCTACGGGTACAGGAGCTTTCCTTCCATCAATGGTCAGAATCACGGCCGTGGTATCTCGCTCCAGCACGCGTCCGTCGGCAAGTGAAAATGGAAGCTTTGAAAATGCGGTTACCCCGAGCTTTTGGAGAACCTCGCGCGGAATCCATGACAGCGTTGCGCCCGTGTCCACCAGAAGAGAAACTTCTTCCGCCCGGCCCGGAGCAGCCAGGTTCGCCAATTCCACTTTCACCTCAAACATTCCCATGGCAAATACCTGCAGCCTTCCTCAGGCGCTCTGCACCTTCGCGAGGAGCTCCACAAACTTCTGCTTCCGTTCCGCCTGGTCCTGCCCGGATTCTGCCTCCGCCATTTGCGTAATGTTCATCGAGCAGAATTTCGGCCCGCACATGGAGCAGAACTTCGCTTCCTTGTAAAAATCGTCGGGCAGATTCTCGTCGTGCATCGTCCGCGCGGTTTCTGGATCAAGCGACAACTCAAATTGCTTGTTCCAATCGAACAAGAACCGCGCATAGCTCAGTGCATCGTCGCGGTCCCGCGCCCCTGACCGGTGGCGCGCCACATCCGCCGCGTGCGCCGCGATTTTGTACGCAATCACTCCCTGTTTCACGTCGTCCGGATTCGGCAATCCCAAATGCTCTTTCGGCGTGACGTAGCACAGCATCGACGCCCCGTGCCACCCGATCATCGCCGCGCCAATCGCGCTGGTGATGTGGTCATAGCCGGGTGCGATATCGATTACCAGCGGCCCCAGTGTGTAGAACGGTGCTTCGTGGCACCATTCCATTTCCAAGTCCACCTGCTCTTTGATCTTGTCCATGGGAATGTGGCCGGGCCCTTCAATCATCACTTGGACTTCGTGTTCCCAGGCCTTCTTCGTCAATTCGCCGAGGACCTTTAATTCGGCGAATTGCGCCTCGTCGCTCGCATCCGCGATGCACCCCGGCCGCAGCCCGTCGCCGAGCGAGAAACTCACGTCGTGCTTCTTGAATACTTTGCAAATTTCGTCGAAGTTCTCATACAGGAAATTCTGTTTCTTGTGATGCTCCATCCAGTGCGCCATCAGCGAGCCGCCGCGGCTCACGATGCCCGTAATCCGCTTGCGCACGTAGGGCACATGCTCGCGCATCACCCCCGCGTGAATCGTCATGTAATCCACGCCCTGCTCGGCTTGCTCTTCAATCACTTCGAGCATCAACTCGAACGTCAGGTCTTCCGGCCGCCGCACGCGTGAAATTGCTTCATACACCGGAACCGTCCCTACCGGTACTGGGGAAGCCTCAATAATCGCCTTCCGAATCACCGGAATGTCGCCGCCGGTCGAAAGGTCCATCACGGTGTCCGCGCCATAGTGCACGGCGTGATGCAGCTTCTTCAATTCTTCGTCAATATTCGAACTCGTCGCCGAGTTCCCTATATTCGCGTTGATTTTGCACTTGCTCGCGATTCCGATCGCCATCGGTTCCAGGTTCCGGTGATTCACGTTCGCGGGAATGATCATCCGACCGCGCGCCACTTCGCTTCGAATCAGCTCCGGCTCCAGCTTTTCGCGCTTCGCCACGTACTGTATTTCTTCCGTGAGGACGCCCTGCCGTGCCAGGTGCATCTGCGACATATTGCGTGCTTCGCACGCATGCCCTCCATTGATTCCCTCGGACGCATGCGTGCCATTGCCGCTCCCGTTCGAGCCCGCCATCGCCGCTTCTCTCTTTTCAATCCAGCTATCGCGCAATGCCATAGAGCCCCCTCAGAAACCGCAACAAGTAAAGTGTTTCCTCATGCGCATCCGACGTTCTGACACACATTTCTGTGCTGTAAAGGGGAATTATGGCACCGGGTGAAGGGTGCCGCAACTTGTGCGATGTCTTAGTCGTGGATCAGTTTCCGATGACCGACTTACCGGGCGCCAGCCTATGGAGTTGCCGCTGAATCTCCAAAAATGGATCTTGGATTGAAGACATCCCCCAAGTTCGCCAGTGCTCGCTACTCGCAACTCCGCCTGCTGAGGTATGATCGTGGAATCCATCCGACCTCCATCATCCGCCAAGGAGGGGCTCGCCATGGCTGCTCAAAACAAGTCCTCCCGAATCGACGAGTGGTTGCTGCAAAAAATCCATCGAGCGGTGGGTCACCCCGCCGTCCGGCTCGAACTCCGGAACAGCGCCGAAGTTTCGCCAAGAGACGCGCTGGCGGTGGCCAACATCGTCATCCAGGACCGAAACTCTCTCTTGCGCTTGCTGCTCGATCCGGAAGCGGAGTTCGGCGACGCATACAGCGAGGGGCGAATCACGCTCGAGGGAGATCTCGTCTCCGCCCTGGAACTCCTGTATCGCTCCATGTCGGAAGCCCAACATCACAGCTGGTACGTCAAACTCGTCTCCAAGTGCATGGAATATGTTCAGCGCAACTCTTTGCGCGGCTCGCGTCGCAATATCCAGCGACACTACGATCTGAATACCGATTTTTACCGCCTCTGGCTCGACCCGCAGCTCGTCTATACCTGCGCTTATTATTCGTCTCCCAGTGCAACGCTGGAGCAAGCGCAAGTCGCGAAATTGGATTACGTATGCCGCAAGGTGCAGCTGCAGCCCGGGGAGCGCGTCGTGGAAGCAGGCTGCGGCTGGGGCGCCTTGGCCCTGCACATGGCAAAAAACTATGGAGTGACCGTCCGGGCGTTCAATATTTCGCGCGAGCAAATCTTGTTCGCCCGCCGGCGAGCCAAAGAACTGGGACTCGACCACCAAGTGGAATTCATCGAAGACGATTACCGGAACATCTCCGGCGCGTGTGATGCGTTCGTCTCCGTGGGAATGTTGGAACACGTCGGACGGGAACACTACCGGGACCTGGGGAGCATCATCCACCAGTCGCTCACCAAAACTGGGCGCGGACTCCTCCACTTCATAGGGCGCAATTATCCGCGCCCGTTCAGCACCTGGACCAGAAAACGCATTTTCCCCGGCGCCTACGCACCAGCGCTCGGCGAGGTCATGCAAATCTTTGAACCTTGGGATTTGTCCATCCTGGACGTCGAGAACTTGCGGCGCCACTATGCAAAAACACTGGAGCATTGGCTGGCGCGATTCGACAAATCCGAGCAACAGATATCCGAAATGTTCAGCCCGGAATTCGTGAGAACCTGGCGACTCTATCTCGCCGGAGCTGTCGCCGGATTTCGTGTCGGCACCCTGCAACTGTTTCAAATCGTTTTCGCGCGAAATGCCTGCCAACTAGTTCCATGGACCCGCGCGCACTTGTATACAAAAGCACAGCACGAGGAGCAGGAGACCAAATGGATGTATGCGACGTCCTGATCGTGGGAGCCGGTCCTGCCGGAAGTTCCTGCGCCTGGAAACTGCGCGATTCGGGCCTGACTGTTGTGATCCTGGACCGGCAGACCTTTCCCCGGGACAAGGTGTGCGGAGGATGGATCACCCCGCCCGTCGTCGACGAGCTCGCAATTGATCTCGAAGAATATTCACGCGGCCATGTTTTGCAGGACATCCAGGGCTTTCGCACCAGCCGGATGGGCAGCCGAGAAGTGGAAACCGATTATGGCCGACCAATCAGCTACGGAATTCGCCGCTGCGAGTTCGATGATTTTCTATTAAAGCGCTGCCGTGCGCGCATTCACCAAGGCGTAGCTCTTGCCAGCCTGGAACAATCGGGCGATCGCTGGATTGTCAATGGCCAGTTCAAGGCTCGCCTGGTGATCGGCGCTGGCGGGCATTTTTGTCCTGTTGCCCGATTGCGGGGAGCCAACGCCCGCCAAGAGGTCAGCATTGCCGCCCAGGAAATGGAATTCGAGATGTCAGAAACCCAGCGCGAGCAATGTTCCATCCGGCCTGAGATTCCAGAGCTTTATTTTTGTCCCGACATGAAGGGTTATGGTTGGTGCGTCCGTAAAAAGAACTTTCTCAATATGGGCTTGGGGAGACTCGATCCCCATGGCCTGCCCAATCACCTTGTGGCCTTCAGTACTTTTTTGAAAAAGGCGAGGAAAATTGCTTTCGATCTGCCTGCGAAGATGGTGGGCCATTCGTATCTTCTGTACGGACATGCTAAACGAAACGTGGCCGCCGACGGTGTACTGCTGATCGGCGATGCCGCCGGCTTGGCGTATTCTCAGAGTGGCGAAGGCATACGGCCAGCGATCGAGTCGGGACTCCTTGCCGCGAAGGCCATCCTGGCCGCGGGCGGCGTCAACAGTCCGGCACTTTCAGAAAAATATCGCTTCCTGCTCGCGCAGCGATTCGGAAAAGTACAGCAAGAATGGGCTTTCAGCATTGGCAGTCATCTTCCAACGTGGCTGGTGAGTTCACTGGCCCGAATTCTGTTGGCAAACCAGTGGTTTTCTCGCCGCGTCATCCTCGACCGCTGGTTTCTCCATTGTGACGAACCCGCTCTGATTTGCTGAACAAAACCATGGAATCGTTTTGCGGAATTGCAGCCCGTCAACAATGCGAAGAACCCAAACTCCCAATCATGAGCGAGCAAGCGGCTTACGGTATCGCCGAGACTTCGAATATAATCCATACGGACACGTCGCGCGCTGATCGGAGAAGTGAAACTCGCATACCTAGAATGAACAATTTTCCAGTTCTAGTACGCTCCTCGCTCCGGAGATCGCCCGCGGAGCAGTTGATAAGTCGCTTTCCCTCATAGTCTTCCAGAAAGCACCCAGGTTGGCACTGCTGTTGCACTACAAAAAGCGCCCTGTATCACTCGGAGGTAGGACAAACCCATTGCTAAATGGGAATGCTGGCCGAGGAGGATGCTTATGGGTTCACACCATGCCGTTGCTGGGAATCCGCAGACCGAATGGAGAGTCCCAGGTAAACCTCTGCAAAGAGATGAATATGCATCGGATAACGAGCTGGAGAATCGCATAAAAAACTTGGACAAGCTTGTCGATAGTTTACAGGCAACTTCGGACCAGATGTCCTTCTCAGGCAAGCCTCATGCTCTTGATCTCGTGAATGACCTTCGTGCGAAGATCAAAGCTAGCCAGAATCTGCTCCGAGTCGCGAAGCTCCTCAGCGAACCGGCGCGCGGAAGCATGGTTTCGAGGATACGCGATTCCCTGAATGATCTTGAAGAATCCATTGCCTCCCACTTGGTTGTCGGAACGAGCTAGCATGGCCAGGCCAATGGTTCCCCGCTGCTGAATTATCTCGCCAGAAATTGCAGCTAGCGAATATTTTCGATCATGCTGATGTCAGACTCATGAAACCGAAATGCCTCCACGATGATGCGCCGCCGGTCTGGGTGCACGTCGAATCGAAAATAAAACTGAAGAGCAGCTGAACCTATGTCCGGGAGATCGAAAGCGGGCGGCAGTGTTGTTCGAGTTCGCACCGATGGGGAGCCATCTAAGCGAACACGCCAGAGAACCGCACTCAGATTGGGCTGACCCTCCAACACGAAAAGCTCATCGACCCCGGCCCAGGCATAGTATGCAACCCAACCACGAAAAACCTGGCGCGCTGTGCCCCCGTTGGAATCGTAAACCCACACTCCCGCCTCAGGGTCGCCAGAATGGGCGGCAGAAATCACAGACGAGAGGTGCTTGCCGTCTGGGGCCCAGTGGAGGAAACCTCCCCGCACACCGTTAAGGGTTTCCGTCTTGTTGCTCCCAGGATCGTAAATCTGGGGCAGGCCGTTGGTTCCGCGAAAGACCAGGCGCCCGTCCGGACTCACGTCGCCCCAGATAGATTCTGCCGGCTCGGGGGAAGTTGCAACGGTGTCGTATCGGAGAGTGTGAGCTTCCTTAAAATTCGCGATGACTCAATACCGGGGTGCCGCGCCGTGAAGATTAACGATTGCCCGTTACGATTCCACCGTGGAAAAACATTCAAATAGCTGTCTTCTACGAGTTTAACGGGATTGGAACCGTCCGCATCCATGATCCATATGGCCTCATTCTCAGCCCCTTTGCGGTTCGTGAAATACGCAATCTGTCGGCCATTCGGCGAATAAACGGGCGCCAGTGTTCCGCGGCTCGCATCCGTCGTCAGCCACCGGCGACTCGCTTCTGCCTCGGAGTCCACGTTGACTTCCAGAAGGTTGGTAGCCAAACGTTGGCTGTCAAAGACAATTTTGTTGCCGTCAGCGGACAGATCGAGAGAAACTTCATCCCCTCGGCCGGCGGTGATCTGAACGGGAGGGCCGCCCTTTGCCGATGTCTTCCAGATGTTCATGCTGCCACCGCGGGTAGAGGCGAAGTACACAAACTGGTTGTCAACCGACCACAGCGGAGAGAGCGCCAAAGCTCGATCTTCCGTGATAGGCTCCACTTTCCCCGTGGACACTTCGACGGACGCTAACTCTGAGTAGGGTCCGGGACCTCTCCGGACAAACGCGATTTTCCCCCCATCGCGAGAAAAGGCCGGCTGGAGGTGCCACGCGATGCGTTCCGGCTGCGTCAGCTCGCGCGCGTTGCTTCCCGTGGAATCGCAAATCCAGAGGGTGTGCCGCGAAGAATCCCCATACGCGAGGGACATCCCATCGGGAGACCAAGCCGAACCGTTGGCGATACTCAACAGTTTGCGCGGAGCTCCCCCCAGCGCAGGTACCGTCCAGATGTCCCACAGGCCGCTTTCATTCAACCGGCTGTACGAGATTTTCGAACCGTCCGGCGACCAGTGCGGCCGCGCTTTGAAATTGGGATCATTTGTGATTCGCACAGGGCTCCCACCGGAAACCAGCCCTACCCAAATGTTGGAAGAGCCACCACGATTGGACAAAAAAGCTACGGAGCGCCCATCCGGTGAGAACGAGGGTTGTGCATCAACGCCCGTGAAGTTGGTGACCGCACTAAAGCGCATCATGGACTGTTGGGGAGTGGCAGGCCGTGTTTTCCAGAAAACAGCGCCTGCAACGAGTGCGCCGAGCGCAACGCCGCCGAACAGCCACGCAAGTTGCCGCCTTCGCGGCGGTGGCAATGCGGGGACTGCGCTGGCAGCCCCGGGCTGCACCGCGGCCGGATTCGCCAGGAATTCTTCCAGGGCAATTCGCGCCTCCCCGATATCGCGCAATCGCTGTCGCGGATTTTTCGTGAGGCAGCGGCGCATCAGCTCACGAATTGCCAGCGGCATGCTTGCAGGCAGTTGATTTAAGTCCGGTTCGCGTTCGATTACTCGAGCAAGGATCTCCGATGTCGTCTCCCCCGCATATAACGGCTTGCCGGCCAGCATTTCAAACAGCAGCACGCCAAACGCCCAGATATCCGCGCGGCGATCCACGGATTTGCCTTTCGCTTGCTCCGGACTCATGTAAGCAGCGGTGCCGAGGATGATGCCCGCTTGGGTAGCGGCGGCGCTCAACGTCGGTGAACTTGAAATGTCGGAAGTGGCGGAATCGCTTTCGGCCGCTTTCGCCAAACCGAAGTCGAGAAGCTTCACTTTTCCATCGAGCGTGACTTTGACGTTGGCGGGTTTCAGGTCGCGATGGATGATGCCGCGGTCGTGCGCATACTCCAGTGCTTCGGCGACTTGCTTGGCAATGTACAGCGCTTCATCGAGCGGCATCGCGCCCCGGCGCAGTCGATCCGCGAGGGTATCACCCTCGACCAACTCCATAACGATTCCACGAATGCCATTGGATTCTTCGAGTCCAAAAATCGACGCAATCCCCGGATGGTTGAGCGAAGCCAGCGCTTGCGCTTCGCGTTTGAATCGCGCCATGCTCTGCGCATTTTCGGCAAACGACCCTGGCAGCACCTTGATGGCTACATCACGCCCCAACCGCGTGTCCCGTGCCCGATAAACTTCACCCATTCCGCCCACTCCGAGCGGCGCAAGGATTTCGTAGGGGCCAAGGCTTGTGCCGGGGAGGAGAGGCATGTTGGCGACGATTATACCCTTAGGAGACGACAGGCAGGCAACCGCACCGACTCAGTGCGTGGTGAACGCGCTTACTGGAGAAGTGAAATCGGTGGCGAAACCTGGCGGCAAGATGCCCGGTCGCGACCTCGCTGATAAGTCCGCTGACACCTTTGCGTACGGTCCGGAGCCGTTTCCTTCGCGGACTTTTTCGCAGCTTGAGCGAAGGCCACTCGAACCTTTATGTCGTCTATTGGCGTGAGTGCGCACCAAGCTCCAGGTCAACTTTACGGGCAGTTTTCGCATCCAAGGTAAGAGCACAGTACCAGCCTGCAAGCATAATCCAGCCTGCGAAGACAGCTCAGCCCAAATTCTGCTCGAACTGCGAGCGAGAGGCAGCGCTATGAGAGGTCTTGCAAGACGGCTGGCCGCGCAAACCTTTTCTCAGATCTTATTCTTCGGCCTCTGTGCACCTCCCGCGGAATCCGTCCCGCAGCAGCAGCGGCGGGCCATATCCGTTGTGCGAACAAATACGTCCTCCGATGGTCATGACAGTTTCTCATCAGTCGCGTTTGGGGCGAGGCAGATCGAAGACGATTTGCTGCGGCTCGTCGTTTGGCGGATTGACCTCCTTGTCGATGGCCGGGAGCGTGCGAAGGAGCAGGTTACACGTGTAGGCCATGACGGCGGCACGGCGCGGGGAGATGCGATCCTGCGCCTGGAAGAGAAGAAGCCGGGAGAGAAAGTCGTTGATAGGGACGGCGGACTTGAATTCGGTGAGGCCGGCGATAAGGTCGGCGGAGAGATTGGCGGCGTTGTCGCGCTTCTGCTGGCGGCGAGCGTGTTCGGCGCAGAGCGAGGTGAGAGGATCTGCGACAGGCATGCGGCAGCGACCGTTGCGAGTGTGGTGTTTACAGCCGTCCTGAGGGGATGCTGTGAGAAGGTGGGAATCGTTGAGCGGATTAGAGTTAATAATTGTGGCGGCCATTTTGTTCCTCGATTTTCTGAGAATTGAAAGCAAGGGATGAAGTTTTTTTGAGCGAAATGACTTCATTTTTCCTTCAAAGAATTTAGTTAGAAATACCAATTCCACCCGGCAGTTTACGTTAGAGCGCATTCTAAAGGACTTACAGACGTCACAGTTTGTAAGTGCGGAATCTAAAGGAGTTGCGGTGACGAGTCTTTCGTCACGTGACGATGGGAAGGGGAGGTAAGGAAGCGGAGAGGTAGGGACGCAAGGGGAAAGCGGGAACCGGTTAAGGAATTGAGAACCGCGGCGTGGAAGGAGTCGAGATCGTGATTCCAAGGCGGACTTCGACCAGCTCCATGATTCTCTGATTCCCGTGCATGGATTCTACTCCTAAAAGCGCGGCTAACCTTCCCTGCAGGAGGCTGCTCTGGCTGTTGCGTGGAAACGTCAAAAGCACCAGGCGCAAACACGCGCCGGGGGCACCCGGCGCTCAGAATTCGTTCCCTCATCGATAACCGCCACGCAGCCCGGCTAGCTTGCCCCACTCCCGCAGAACTTTACAGGACATGGCCGGCGATTTGACGACGGCTGCGCGCAAGACCTACACTCTGCCTCTCCATCTTGAAGCTCTGATTCGCAAGGAGAAATCATGACTGCGGAATTGCACGGCAAAATTGGGATTGTGACTGGCGGGACGTCCGGTATTGGGCGTGATACCGCTGTGCTTTTTGCGAAGACGGGAGCCAAAGTGGTGGTGGCCGGGCGGCGCGAAGCGAAAGGAAAGAAAACGCTTGATCTAGTCCGTGTCGCCGGTGGCGATGGCCTGTTTGTGCAGACCGACGTGTCGCGAGCCACAGAAGTTCAGGTGCTCGTCCGGAAAACAGTGGAGAAATTTGGCCGCTTGGATGTCGCGTTCAATAACGCCGGGATCGAAGGCGCCTGGAGTCCCATCGCCGAACAATCCGAGAAAGACTGGGACCGCACCATCGACATCAATCTCAAAGGCGTCTGGCTTTGCCTGAAGTACGAGATTCAGCAGATGCTCAAGCAGGGCGGTGGCGGCGCCATTGTCAACATGGCGTCCGTCGCAGGCTTCATCGGTTCCGCGGGGGCCGCCGCGTATTGCGCGAGCAAACACGGCGTGATGGCCCTGACCAAGACTGCGGCGCTCGAAAACGCGCGAAGCAGTATCCGAGTAAACGTGGTGTGCCCCGCGGTGATCGAGACGCCCATGGGGGAGCGGCTCTGGGGCGCACCGGAGGCGAAGAAGTTTGCGCTCGGCCTCCATCCCATCGGCCGTTTTGGAACGGCGATGGAAATCGCGGAAGCCGTCGTGTGGATGTGCTCGGACCGCGCATCCTTCATGACCGGCCAGTCCCTGGTTCTCGACGGCGGATTTCTGGCGGGGCCTAATCCTCCCCAGTAGTTCCCATTTTGAATCTGTTGCCAGAACCGTTTGATGCGCAGAGTTAGCGGAGTAAAGCAGCGTCTGCAAGCGCAGTTCGAGTGTACAATGTCGGCCGCTCCGCAACCTCAAATCGAAAGCTCGGTGGACAAAATGAACGCACCGACTGCAAAGAGCCAGACGCCGCCTGCCCACGTCGGCATGTTTCAACTGTTGAATGGCGTGTTCGTTGTGGGCGCCGTTTCCTGCCTGGCGCGGCTCGGCATTCCCGACCTCGTCGAACACGGGCCGAAGTCGGCTGACGAGCTGGCCAGCCAGATAGGAGCTGACCCGCGCGCACTCTATCGTCTGCTGCGCGCCACGGCCTGCGTGGGAGTGCTTTCGGAAGGCCCCGATGGAAAGTTTTCGGAGACACCGCTTTCTTCCGTGCTGCGCAGCAACGCGAATCCCAGCTTGCGAGCCTTCGCGATCATGCACGGCAGGGATTGGCACGGACTCGGCTGGTCCCACCTCGATTATTGTGTGCGGACTGGAAAGCAAGCCCTCGACAAAATCTACGGCATGCCCATCTTTCAATTCTTTGAGCAGCACCCCGAGGAGGGGCAACTCTTCCAACAATCCATGACCGATTTGTCCACGATTGACGGTCCGGCGGTGGCCGACGCCTATTCGTTCGGCGAAATTCATTCCCTTGTGGATGTGGGCGGCGGGCACGGACTTCTCCTAGCGACGATCCTGGCGGGGAATCCACATTTGAAAGGCACGCTCTACGATATGCCACACGTCGTGGCGGGGGCCAAGGACGGACCGCTCAAGCCGGTGATGGAACGCTGCACGCTGGCATCCGGTGATATGTTTTGTTCGGTTCCCGCGGGCGCCGATGCCTACATCATGAAACACATCATGCACGACTGGCCGGATGAGGGGTGCATCAATGTCCTCAAAGCCTGCCGAGAGGGCGTGAATTCCGGCGGCAAGCTCCTCGTCGTAGACAACGTGATTCAGCCCGGCAACGATTTCGCACCGGGCAAATTCCTCGACCTGCAAATGCTGATCTTTCCCGGCGGATGTGAGCGTACCGAAAAGCAGTTCCGCGACCTGTTCGCAGCCGCGGGCTGGCGGTTGAGCCGTGTTATCCCCACCGCTGTTCCCGAGTCCATCGTTGAAGGTGTCCCCGCCTGACGTTCCGCATCCGTCCTGTGGTGTCGCTCTAATTTCAAGTCACTACCCATCCGTTAAGCATTGCTATCGCCCCCACTCTTGGTCTATGCTGCGCTCGCGGCGTGACCGTGGGGCGTAGTTTTTTGCTGCTTGGTGTTTGATTGGAACGCGAAAGTCCGGAAAAAACGCACAAGCTGAACTCACGGCTGCTCCGTCCGGCCAGGTTCCACATCGTATCTTCATCCGAGCGTCGGGTTGACAGCTGTTCCACAATTAAAACGGATCGAACGGCATCGGTGAGAGACGCGGCAAATGATATTTAGTGTGCTGTCAAATGGGAATTGCCCAGCTGCGCGTGCCCAGATTCGGCAGGGATTCCCGGAGATTGTGAAGGTGACGGCCGGCATGTTGCTTGCCGCGAGCGCTTCCGCAGGGTTCTTCTGCTCCACTGGCCTCTTCTCCTCCGTTATGTGGGCACAGCAGACTGATCCTGTTGTGGTACAGCCGGGTGCGCCGGGTAAGCCGAGCAGAACGCTGCCGGCGTCGACGAAGGCCACGCTGCCGCCCCGGTCGCAAGCGGATGTGGAGTTCATGCAGGGCATGATCATGCATCACTCGCAAGCGGTGGAGATGACAGCGCTGATTGCGTCGCATACGGAAAACAAGGATCTGCGGTTGCTAGGGGCACGAATCAGTCGCTCGCAGTCGGACGAGATTAAATTTATGCAGCGGTGGCTGGCGGCTCGGGGAGAACGAGCTTCCATGGCGACGCCAGGAATGCCGGGAATGAATATGTCGCGCGAACCGATGGCTCTAATGCCCGGTATGCTTACGCCGGAGCAGATGGAAGCACTACGGAAGGCGAAGGGCGCCGAATTCGACCATTTGTTTTTGACGGGGATGATTCAGCACCACAAAGGCGCGCTGATCATGGTGAAAGATTTGTTCGACACCGCGGGCGCGGGGCAGGATGCCGACGTGTTCAACTTCGCGACGGATGCGGACAGTACGCAAAGAGCTGAGATCAGGATTATGGAAGCGATGTTGGAGAAAAAACCTTCGGAGGAGAAACGATGAACCGAGTGTCCAGTTTTGCTTTTCGCGTGGCGGTGGCCGCGATTTTTTTATCTTTCGGTATAAGCCGGATGAAAGCGCAGGAGCCTGCATCCCCTCCGCCTAAGCAGGAGGCAGCGAAGCAGGAGCCCAGCAAGCAAGAGCCAGCCAAGAAGGAAACCGTAGACGAGCCAGAGGAAGAACGGAATCCGTTTGCGCCGGAGCCGGCTCCGACGTTGCCACCGGGGATGGCGGGGTCGGATGCGAATGATCCGCGCGCCAAGCTGACGCCGGGACTGTATGACGCGGGTGATGCTTCGATGGGCATCAAGCACGTCATGCTATTCAAGAAGTCTGACGCGTTTCAACTCGGCGCGACTGATCCCGATGATCCGAAGGTGCAGAAGACGATTGGACAGCTCGGTATCGGCAACACCGCAAAGATTCCGAAGCCGATGCATTTGGTGATCGCGCAGCTTGCTTTCGCGAACTCGGATCTTGCGTTCCAGGGCAACCACTTGTTTCAGGGGAATTTTTATGGCGTGAGTATTTATGACATCTCCCATCCAGCGACCACCACCTTGCTGACAACAATGGTGTGCCCGGGCGGGCAGGGAGATGTATCGGTGTACAAAAACCTGCTGTTCATGTCGGTGGAGATGCCGAATGGACGTTTGGATTGCGGCGTCGAGGGATTTCCGCCGGAGCCTCCACCGCCTGCAGGGGAGGAGAAAGACAAAGACAAGGAGAAAGAAAAAAAGCGTCGCATTCCGGCTGCGCAAAAGGACCGTTTCCGCGGCGTGAGGATCTTCGACATTTCCGACATCCTGAACCCGAAGCAAGTCGCGGCGGTGCAGACGTGCCGCGGATCGCATACGCATACTCTCTTGCTAGATCCGAACGACAAAGACAACGTTTATATCTACGTGTCGGGCACATCGTTTGTGCGTCAGCCGGAAGAACTGGCTGGGTGCTCCGGCGAAAAGCCGGACAAAGACCCGAATACGGCGCTCTTTCGTATCGAGGTGATCAAGGTTCCGGTGGCTGCGCCGCAGGACGCGAAGGTGGTGTCCAGCCCCCGGGTATTTATCGATCCGAGGACGGGCGCGATGAACGGTCTGAGCAACGGCGGCACCCACGGCAAGAAGGGCATGGAGAAGCCGGAGGACACGGATCAGTGCCACGACATCACGGTGTACTCAGCGATTGGGTTGGCGGCAGGCGCGTGCTCCGGAAACGGAATTGTGCTCGACATTAAGGACCCGATCCATCCGAAGCGTCTGGATGCGGTGAACGATCCGAACTACTCCTATTGGCACTCGGCTTCGTTCTCCAACGATGGGACCAAAGTCGTGTTTACCGACGAGTGGGGCGGCGGCCTGGGGGCGCGGTGCCGTCCGAACGACCCGAACAAGTGGGGCGCGGATGCCATCTTCCGTTTGAAGGACGATAAGCTCAGTTTCGCCAACTATTACAAGCTGCCGGCTGCGCAGAGCGACACGGAAAACTGTGTGGCGCATAACGGCTCGCTGATTCCGGTCCCTGGCCGCGATATCGAAGTGCAGGGCTGGTACCAAGGCGGCATCTCTGTTGTGGACTTCACCGATCCGGCGCAACCTTTCGAGATTGCCTATTTCGACCGCGGGCCGATTGATCCGAACATGTTGGTGCTGGGCGGCGAATGGTCGGCCTATTGGTACAACGGCTACATTTACGGTTCGGAGATTGCGCGCGGCCTGGACGTGTTTGAACTGACGCCGACCAAGTTTCTGACGCAGAACGAAATTGATGCAGCGAAGGCGGTTCGCGTGCCCGAGCTGAATGTGCAGAACCAGCAAAAAATCGAGTGGCCTGCACAATTGGTCGTGGCCAAGGCGTACCTGGACCAGTTGTCCCGGTCGCACGCCTTGCCGGCCGACCGAATCGCATCTCTGCGGAAGGGGATCCAAAGCGCAGAGAGTTCGTGCATGAGCCAGAGCCAGCTGGCGAAGTTGAAGCGCATGGCGCCATCGTTGGAAAAAAACGCCGCGACGGCGAAGAACCAGGCGGACTGGGCTCGGCTGCATGCTTTGGCGGAGATTCTGAAGCACCCGTCAACGTAACGACCTCGCGAACCCGGCGGCTTTTCGTTTAGCACGCAGAGCCAAGTTCGGTGCGCCGAGATTTGAACTAATACTCCTGCACGCAAGACTTGGGGTCGTCCGCGACCGCAGAACACCTGATTAACGCGGCGACCGGACAAGTGGGTCTCGCGACGCATGGCAGTGTCCGATCCCAGGGTCCACCCCACCGCCGAGTCAGCCGATCATCTCGGTCCGCGTAACGTCGCGGGGCTGGTCGAGCAGGGCATCGACGCGTTTGAGGAAGCGCACGGTGTGCGGCAATTCTGCGTGGAGTTGGAATGCCGCTTCGTCCACCCAGCGCGAATGAATGTAAAAGAGCTGCGGGTCGCGCGTCGAGCGGAAGATGTGGAAACTCAGGCAGCCGGGCTCGGCGCGCGAAGGCCCGGTCACTTCGTGCAAGGCTTCCTCAACGGCGCTCTCCTCTCCCGCACGCGCGTGCAACCGCACAAAGACGTATTGCTCCATGGCTCCCTCCGCTTCTTCTTTTGTAGAAGGGCGCCGAATCTCTCGCGCCTCTATGAGGTTGAATGCGCCCAAGCCGGAGAGCGAGAGCCAATTTGCACCCCGGTTTCCCCGCCGCACCTCTGGCAGGGGAATGGCGCCAGAGGAAAAGCACGACAAAGTCCGCAGGCGCTAAAGCCCCTGAATTTGGGGCACTTTTGGCACGGCTAGAGCTGTGCCCTCCTGAAGATCCTTGACGACTTCCTCTACTTACCCAGCGCACAGGCGGTGGGCTAACACGTCTAACACGCCTACGGCGCTGGAAGAATAAAATGCGCGGTTGGAGACGTCGATTCCATACCTCACGAATCAGTGGCCTGGGTCAGGAAAAATGGGGCACGATTCATTCCGACGGCGGAATTCGCAGCGCTCTGCGGGGCGAGCTTGCCCCGGGTGTAGTGGATCCAAGATTCGGCGGCGATGAGCTGGAGGGTGAAGCCAATCCAGAAGGCGGTGCCGAAGAACTCCTGCGGCGTGAGATGCGTGAAGCGGCTGGTGGCAAAGAAGACGCCGATGATGGGACGAATGGTAGCGACGGCAAGGCCGATTGCGAATGCGCGGAGCATCCATTCGCGATGCTGAGCAATTTCGCGGCGGCGGATGTGGAGGAAAGCTTTGCCGAGCGAGAAGAGGAAGAGGATGCCAAAGAGCAGAGTGGCGGCAGCCTGGTTGACACCGCCAAAGGACATGGTGAGGCTCATCCAGATAGCGGTAAAGCCGATGATGAGGCCGGAAACGACAAGAAGGCGGCCGGACCAGCGATGAAAGCGCGGATAGCGCGAGCGAATGTTTTTGGCGAATTGCAGCGGGCCGAGAACCATGAAGAGAAGCCGGGGATGATGTGCACCAGGGTCAACGAGCGGTGAGCGGTGAAGAGGTCGTCCAAGGCGCGGGCGGGCGGGAATTTGCCCGTAAATGTAGCGGGATAAAGGAGCGCGAGCGCCCTATGCGAGACGGCAGTGACTCCAATGAATGCGAGGAAAATAACCGCGCTCCAGAGGATTCGTGGGGTTTTGGCGGCATTTTGCATGACGGATCCCTGGGCCGGGCGGGACATCAGAATGGCGTGATGGGCCATTCGGGTCCCCATGGAAATACGTAAGCGGGGAGGAAAAAATTGCGCCGGTTTCGAGGGAACCAAAATACACGCGACACCATTCGGAGGCATCCTCGCAAAGGCGAGCTACTCGAAGAGGTCGGGGTGTTCGCGAGAGATGCGTTGATAGAGGGGCTGGAACTGGAACCAGCCGGCGAGAGACGAGCCCACGAGCGCGTAGGTGTGCTTGGCGGTTTCGTGAGGGATTCTGCGGGGCTCGCCAGCGGCTTCGGCGAGCAATTGCGCCTGGCAGGAGCGGTCCATGGTAATGAACCACCAGGCGGCTTCGTCGACGCTGTGGCCGACGGTGAGCAGGCCGTGATTGCGGAGGATGGCGGCTTTTTTCGTTCCGAGCGCGCGGGCGATGCGGTCACCTTCGGAAGTTTCCTCGACGATGCCGCTGTAATCTTCAAAGACCACGTGATCCTCGTAAAACGCGCAAGCATCCTGCGTGAGCGGATCGAGCAGGCGGCCGAGCGTGGACCAGGACTTGCCGTACAGCGAATGGGCGTGCGCGGCTGCGACCACGTCCGGGCGGGCGGCGTGAATGCGCGAGTGAATGGCGAAGGCGGCGAGATTGACTTCCGCGCGGCTTCGACGACCTTGCCGGAATGATCTACCAGAATCAGATCGGAGACGCGAATCTGGCCGAAGTGCATGCCGAACGGGTTCACCCAGAAATGATCGAGCCGCTCAGGATCGCGGGCGGTGATGTGGCCGGCGACGCCTTCGTCAAAACCGAAGCGGGAGAACAGACGAAACGCGGCGGCGAGCCGCTCCATGCGGTGACGGCGCTCTTCGGCGGGCGTGGCAAAGACGGGCGGGCGCGGGACGCGGTCCATGAAAGCACTGCGCGATGGAGAGGCGGCCGAGGGCGATGGTTGCGGCATGGGAACCTCCGTGAGAAGAAGAATTGGAGAGAGGAATTGTGCCTTAGTGGAGAGCGGTTGGGAAGAGAAATGAGGCGCAGTGAGGTGCAGGCTGAACGCGCATCTGTTGACGTTGAGATGCTTCGCTGCGCTCAGCATGACAGCGTCCCGGCCGAGGGGCCCATTCAACAAGGCATACTGGGTTTGCTACAAAGAAAAACGCCCCGAGCGGATCGGGGCGTCACGGAAAACGGAAGGTCAGCCGGAAAAACGAAACTATTGCTGCGGCTTGGTCGGCGTAGTCGTAGGAGCCGGCTTCGCTGCAGGCGGCTTCTGCTGCGCGGGTGCAGCCGCCTTTATCGGATAGGCCGCGTCGTAAAGACGAATGATGTCCTGGGTGAGATCGATCTGCGCGTAGAGAATCGGATTGCCCTGGGCGGAAGAATCCAAGACCACGGAATAACTGTTCTCGCGAGCGTAGCGGTCGAGCACGTCGACCATCTTGCGGCCGATGCGGTCGATCACCTCGCCCTGCGCGGCGTTGACGTCTTCCTGGAATTCCGTCTGCTTGCGATCCACCTGCTGCGTTAGGCGCTGCCCCTGGGTCGTCAGGCGGGCAATTTCTTCCTGACTGCACTTGCCCTCGCAGGTCGCGAGCCGCTGACGGAGATCGTTGATTTGCTTGTTGAGATTCTCGATTTCGTTTTGGCGAGGCGCGAACTGCGACTGCAATTCGGCGGAAGCCTGCTTGCCTTCCGCGGTAGCGACGATGGCCGAGCGAATGTTGATGACGCCAACTTTTGCGGGGGAGGCCGAGCCCGCTGCGGGGGAAGCCTGTGCCCCAGCGGCAATAGCGCTTAGAAGGGCGGCAGCGGCGAGGGCCGCCGCACGAAATACCATTCTGGAATTCACTTTTTTCTCCTTGTTATGGTTCGTTCCGGAAAACCCGGAACGGACGTGTCCCAAGCCAGCTTGGCTTGAAGTTCCTTGCGCTCCCCCAGCAGGTCCCGCGGGCGTATTGCAAACCTGAAAGTATAGCCGACGCGCTTCTGTTCCCGCAATCGGAAAGCGCGCCCCGCTCGTCGCGATGCGATTCGAGACAGCGCACGCAGCAGGTACGCGCCGGTCAACCCCATTTAGTTGGGCATGGGGAAGAGCAAAACGCGGTTGTTCGCCTGGTCGACGATCACCGCCAAATTCGTGAATTGGTCAATGGCCACGCCGAAGGTCGGTGACCCGGGGAAGCCTAGTGTTTGGCGCGTCTTAAAAGGACTGGAAAGCGTATCCACGATGGAGACGGTGTTGCTCGCGGAGTTGGACGTGAGGATCGCGCCAGTCTGCGAATTGACAGCCAGGGAAGTGGGGTTGATGCCCACGTTGACAGAACTCTGACCGCCGTCCGGATTAAATTCGAAGATCGCGTTAGTGCCGCTGGAGTTGGCGAAGAACACGCCGGCGTTCGTGGTGTTCGTCGCAACCGCCGGATCGAAAACGATGCCGGTCGGAGTGCTCGAAACAAAACCGGAGGAAATCGTGGTGCTGAGAGCGGGAGTGGCAAGACCAATTTCCACAACCGCCAGGGCGCCGGTGGGAGCTGAACCATTGCTCAACTGGACTGTAGTGACAACAGCAATGCCCTGACTATTCGTTCCGCGGTCGGGATCGATGGCCACGGCAATGGGCTGCTGAATGCCACCGATGGTACTTGGGCTCAAGGTCGTCGGCGGAGTGGTACCAGCCGGTGGAAAGAGCAGGCCGAGATTGATCATGCTGACGGTGTTGTTACCGGTATTTGTGACGACGGCCGCCCCGGTGGCTTCGTTGATGGCCACCCCAGTGGGATTCGTTCCGACTGTTACATCTGCGGTGAGCGGGGAGACGGGCGGATTCTTCGTCAAGTCAATAACAGAGGCGGTGTTGCTACCATGGTTGGCAACGACGGCAAGGCCCCTATGCTGCCAGATAGCAATGCCCTGGGGATTGGTCCCCACGGAGACCGGGGTGCCGATCAACTTGCCAAAACTGGGATTTGGTTGGGGCGCACCAGAGACAGTAACGGTGGGATTGAGATCAATCGTCACGATGCTGTTGCAGCCAGTAACGCTGACCAGTGCTAGGGGCGAAAAAGGCCCATTCGCGATCTGGTCGGCGATAGCAACAGACGACGGCTGTGTATTGGTAGGTTTCCCGCTGGAATCGGTGCACACCGTGGACAGGTCCACGGACTGGATGACGAGGAAGTCCACGGCATTGGACTGCACGCCGTTGCCATTGACGAGGTCAAGCGCATAGTGATGCGGAAAGGACAGGAGCGAACCCGGAATCGTAACCGTAAGCTGACGGACGCTGTTGAATTGGACGTTGTCCAGCGGAATGGACGTACCGTCCAGACGGACTTGCGTTGTGGAGTCGAAACCGGAGCCGAAGATTTGTACGCCAGCCAAATCGCAGGTAGTGGCCGGCGGCGTCGGAGTGGTGCAGGTTAGCGTGGCTTGCGGAACGAGGGCATTGGAAATGCCGCCGATTACCCCCGGGCCGGGCGTGGGACTGGGAACAATCAGCTCCGAAATATGGGTGGGTTTGGGGTTATTACTCGAGGCCGGTCCAAGATTCACGATTTCGATCTTGCCAGACTGGTTAGGACCGCTTCCGGATTCCAAAACGAAGGCCTGGTTTGTAGCCGGGTCAACCGCGACACCACCCCAGAGTGTGAGGGTATTCGTGGTGCCGTTGGAGACTTGGAAAGCAACGGCACTGGGGCCGAGGCCGCTGACGATCGCGTATCTCTTTTGGCTTACGGGGTCAGAAACAGAAACCAGTCCTTGCTTCGGGTTGTAGGAAACAAGAGCGTTCGTGTAAGGCTGCCAAGCCACATCGGTTGTGGCCAGCAATTCCGGCGAAAACGAACAGGGATTGGTGAAAGCGGTGCAGTTCGCAAAAAAGGTGATCGAAGAAACGGTTTGATCCAAGGCACTGAGCAGGTCGATCTGGGGCCCGTTGGTGCCCGTAGAGTTGGCGTTGGCCATTGCGGCCGTGCGGGTGATGGGATTGATAGCCACACCCTGGGTTGTTGCCGCGTTAGAGATTGGGAAAATCAGGTTAGGACTGCCGTAAAAGACCGCCCCCCCGGACGCCGAGTCACTGGCGGTCAGATTATTCACGACGTAGGTGAAGCTGTTGCTGCTGGTGACCGTGGCAGTAAAGACGCCGTTGAAAAGTGCGTCGTTGGAGGGGTTAGTTGGCTTCACCCCCGTGATGAGCACGCTGCCAGCGTTGCCGGGAACCATGGAAAACGGGCAAGGATTCGTCGTCGAAGTGGGATTCGGCAAGGGTGGTGGACACTTGGTAGCGTCAATGGTCACCGTGACAAGGCCCGCTGTAAGGGTGGAGGAAAGGATTACATTTGTGCTGGAAGGCTTGGTGACGTCCACGCCCCGAATCACACCAGAACCAGAGCCTCCCGGCGTCACCAACGCCAAATGGCCATGAGGGGCCATTGCAATATGCGGGTAGATTCCGGTGTTTAAGGTAACCTGCGCTGACAAGCATTGCCCAACTTGGCCCGTCTGGCCCGTAATGGCGTTCGTGAGCGTGCAGCCGTAAGGGTTGGTTCCCGAATTCGGGTTTAGGTTCACGATGAAACCAAGGTTTGTAGCAGAGGAAGCGGAAGTGGAGGAATAGGCCACCAACGCCAGATTGGAATCCGGGTCCACGCCGATGGCGTAAGGCATGGGGGCGGGGGAGACGGTACCTTGAAGGGCGTTGGTGAGATCCACGCTGAAAGCGGTAATGGGTGTGCCGGGTGCGCCAGGAATCGGCAGGACGGTAACGCTCTGCCCGCTCGGAATCAAATTTCCATTCGTGTCCTTCACCAGAGAGCCGTAATTGACCACGGCTACCGTGTGGTTGTTTCTATTTACCGAGATGCTTGTGGGCACGTTAATCGGAGCGGCGGGTGTGCTCATAACCGTGCTCAGCGGAGTCAGGGATCCGTTGCCGATGCTGTAAAACTGAATGTCGTTGGAAGCTGTTTCGGCCACGACCAAAACTCCCAGGGTTGGGTCGATATCGATGGCGCTTGGGTTTTGGCCGGGGGGGATCGCCGAACCACTGACTTGCGGCGGAGCGGTCGAATAATCGGGAAAGAGCGCCATATTGGTGACAGAGGGATTGCCTGGGCTGGGTGCCGGGGTCGCGTTGCTGGAGACAAAAAGTGGGTAGAGGCCGGGACTACCGGTATTGATCTGGCTTGTAGATATGAAAGTATCCAATTGGCGAGAAGTGGAGGGATGGTTCGGATCCAGCGAAAGGATATTCCCAGATGATTGAAAAAAGACCTGGGCGAGACTACCGCCGGGTCCAAAGTAGCCGCCGTCGACGATAACTCGCGTGTTCTGGGTATTTGCGCCTTGCACCACGTCGTCCGGAACTGTGGCGGTGCTCGTCGGACGCACGGGGACAAATGTAAAAGTAAAGGCACTCGGCGGGGGCGGCGTTGCAGGCGCGGTGCAAGTCGGGGGACATACCGGCTCGGCTGGGTCTGCGACGGTGACGAGCACGGACACGGCTCCCGGGAAATTAACCAAATCCTGCTCCAACAAGCGGAGGCGCGCACCGATCGACGTAGGGTTCGTGGTTGTAGTGGTTGTGCTGGTTGCAGGGGCCGGAATGGGAAATAGGATTTTGATCTGCCCGTTGGAGGAGTCAAATTGCTTTTTGCCGATGACATTGGGTGGAGTGGCGCCATCCTGGTAATTGAGGGTGATTATAGAAGCGGAGGAAATGTTGGGAGCGTCGAGATAAATATCCCAAAGAGTAGCGCCCTGCGGTGCGATGGTTGGTGTAATTCCGTTGAAGGTGATGGGCCCGCCTTGGATGATGGTGATCGTTCCTACTTCGAGGCGCGTGTCGTCCGCCTTGGAAATGGCTACGATGGCGACAATCGCGGGCGAGTTGTTGTTGTTTTTCTGCGCGGGCGTGATGCTAGTTGGAACCGAGTCGGGAGCGGTATAAACGGCCACGTTGGGATTGTTGGTGTCCGGAGTAATGGTGCCGCAGGTGGGGCTGCATGTGGGGAGCTGAGGAATGTTGGGCGTGGTAGAGGTGGTGACATTTTGCGTGAGCAGCCAGGTCACGCCCGTGGTCTGCCCAATGTCGTTGGTGAGCTGGGCCCTGAACTGTTGCGCTTCCTTGGTGGGCACCGTTGCGGTCCTTGGAGTCAGGACCACACTGATGCCGGAGTTGAGAGTGAGGCTGATGGTGCCAGTTATTTTGGTGTTCTGGACCGATTGAGCAGTAATGATAATTTGCAGGCCCGGGTATTTGGTTTGATCGGGCAGCTGATTCGGTGCGGTGAACACTTCCGTGCCTGTAGTCTGCTGATTGCTAAATGTGCCAAAGAGAGTGTGATTGGGGTCGGGGGGCGTGACAGCGGGGTCCGGGGGACAGGTGGCTGGTTTGGTCGTGGTGCTTTTACCAGTGGAATCGACAGTCGTGGTGGTGAACTGGCAAACCGGTGTCCAATTCACGTCGGTGTTGGTCGCGCCGGTCACGGTAGCTGTCAAGGTGGTGGAGATACCCAGAATGAGGTTAGTGCCGTTGGAGGAGCTGATCGTGACCCTGATTACGTTGGCCGCCGCGGAGCCCTTTCCGCCGCAGCCACTGGACAAAAGAAGACAAATGACGGCAAGCCCGGTGCCAAGAACGTTCAAGACGGCTCGTAATTTAGTACCCACGATTTCCCCCACACATTGGCGCCCCGCGGATCTTCCGCCGGCGTCCGTGATATTTATCCTTCCCAAGAATCTTTCCCGGTGAATCAAATTTGAGTCCGTCTCCCGCCTTCGCGCTCAGAAAGTGCGGCTGACCGTGAACCGGAAGGTGGTCTTCGGCTCAAAATAGTTCAACCGCCCCGGATTGTTCTGAATGAAATCAAGCTGCGGCTTGATCACGTCCGGATAAATTGATGGATCAATGGGATTCAAAGCATTCTGCAAAAAGAGCTTTTCCGACGGGTCAATATAGGGCTGCTTGGCGACCAACCCCTGGTACAGCCGGTGCACGTTATAAGCGTAATAGATGCGAAACGGCGCCTGAATAATGGGAAGCTGCACGACGAACTCGATGCCCGCTGAAGCGCGCAAGCGGAAATTCGTTCCCGAGGCAATAGGCAGTTGCCGCGTTAGATTATCTCCGCGAAGCAGAGGATTCGGATCATTTGGGGAGTTTGGGGCATTCGGAAACAGGTTGGGACTGATTAGATTGTTAAAGCCGGCAGAATTCAGTTGAAGTGCGCTGCGGCGGAGAATGCCGTCAGTCCCGGTGTCCACAAAAAGACTCGTCCCCACGATCGAGCCGACGATGGGAATGCGGTACTCGACGTTTCCATACCCCTGGAGGTCGCCTCCGGGCAGTGTGGCAACATAAGTGAGCACGGGCACGGTGAAGAATCGAAGGGCGCCGCCTGAAGTGGGATCGTGGTAGGAAATCGTTTGCCGGGTTTGTTCGGGAATGAACGTAACCGGGGAAATGGCGCGAATGTCGAACCCGCGGATATCGTTTTCACCGCCCATATAAAACCGGCTGAAAGGCGGGACTTCCTTGCCGGCATAGCCGGTAGTATGCGCGGCGCTGAAGTGGAGCCCCAGAACGTTGCGACGCTTGTTGATGGGATGGAAGTACTTCATGTCGACAACATTGGTAATGCTGTTGACGTTCCCGCCGAGCCCGGAAAACCCCACCGAATAGTAAAAGCTCTTCCCATGGGTTGCGTTGATCGGATTATCAACAGTGTTATAAGAAATCGAAGGCGTGATGGTGCTGGAGATGATGCCGTTCAGCGCGCTCGGTCCGGTCAGGCTCCGGAACTGCAAGGACTCGAATAGCAGCGTGGATGCCTCATTGAAGGACTTGATGTTCGTGCGCGTCAAACCGTAGTTCAATCCAAAGCGCGCAAAGGAAAGGCGGCGAAGCGGGTACTGCGCGAACATCGTGAAACCTGTGCTGTTCTGGACGTAGTTCTGGACAAACTGAGGGTTGATACTGACGGATTGCTGCAGCAGCAGGGCTTCCTGTCTGGCCTGGTCAAACTGATAGCGGCTGGAAAAAATGGTGAAACCCGTGGAGATAGGCCGGTCAAACAGATAAGGCTCGGTAAAACCAAACATGAAGGTGCGCGACAAACTCCCGAACTGCGCGGAGAAGGTCAGCGTTTCGCCAAGACCCAGGAAGTTGTTGGTCTGATAGGTGAGGCCGATGAAGCTGCCGGCCAATCCACTGACACCGCCCTGCAAACCGATGGACTGCTTGCCTTTTTCCTTGAGTTTGAGAGTGATGTCGACATTGCCTTCCTTGGCGTTGCGTTTGATTTCGGCGGCCTTGTCCGCTTCGATTTTGTCGAAATAGTCGAGCTGATTCAGACGGAGGATGCTCAATTCCCACAAGCGCTTGTTGAAGAGCTGGCCTTCATCAATCATCAGCTCTCGGCGAATAACTTTGTCACGGGTGGTGGTGTTGCCTTTAAAATCGATGCGGTGGACAAAATACTGTTTCTGTTCGTCAAACCGGAGAGTGAGATTAATGATTTTATTGACGTCGTCCACTTCGGTGTCCGGTTCCGGCGTGAAATCGATAAAACCATACTCCCCGTAAATCTTGCCGTAGGTCTCCAGGGCCTTGCGGACTTTTTCCGTGGAAAAAATATCACCCTGTTTCAAGGGAAACGCCGTCTTCAGTGCATCCACCTTAAGGGATAAAGCCTTGTCCGGATCGGAACTGACAATTTTCAGCGTGCCCATGCGGAAGCGTTCACCTTCTTCGATGGGGATGGTAATGTTAACGGCTTTGCCGTGCCCTTTTCCGGTGACGAGGGGAACGCCGAGGCGCGAATGCGTGGTGTCGATATTTTCAAGAACGGGTTCGCCGACGGAAACTTTGAAGTAACCATTGTCGCGGTACAGGCCACGGACGCCGACTTCGAGATCCTCGCTCAGCTTCTGGCGGTCATAGGTCTTCGTGAGGACCGGGATATACCGGAAATAGAGGGGAATCGCGTACGGGCGGTCGTGGCGCATGGCGCGGATTAACTTGCGGTCGCTGAAGGCATGGTTTCCGGTGAACTTGATTCTGCCGACCTTGACTTTGGGGCCTTCCTCGATTTTGAAAACGAGAATGACGGCATTGCTGGAAGCGATGCGCTCGTACTGCGGCGTGACCTTGGCAAACTGGCGGCCATGCTCGCCCAGCAGCTCTTTCAAGACGACTTCGGCTTTTTTGATTTTCGTGGGATCGAACTGGCTTTCGACGCTCAGACCGACCTTGCGCTCCTTGAAGCGGTCGAGAATGTCCGACTCTGAAATGGAGTGAATGCCGTCGTAGCGGATGCGGCGAATTTGCGGACGCTCCTTCACTTCGAAAACGATGATCTTGCCGTTGGGACTCTTCGGCGAATCTTCGACGCGCAGCTTCACATCTTCGAAGAATTGCGTGTTCCACAGCGCCTGAAAGTCACGCCGCAAAGTATCCTCGTTGTAGGGGTCCCTTTCGCGGCTAAAGATGCGAGCTTTCAAGGTGTCCGTGCGGATACGCCGGTTGCCAATGAAGTCGACGCGCTCGATGACATATTGCTGCTGGGCGGCCGCAGCCTGCGGTTCAGCCGGAGAGTGGTCTTCCAGCAATTCCTTGCCGGTGATCAAATCCAGGGAGACGGAGAAAAGAACAATGCTCGTGGAATGGTCCGCAGCAAGGCTTTCCCGAGTGGACGCGGGTGAGGCGTTCACAAAAAGAAAAACGAGCGCGACAACCGGTGTCACGCGAGCCGCAATCACTCCCAACGGCGAACAGACTCTTCTTTGAGCGGCCGGTAAAGTCATCAGGGCCGCGCCCCCAAACTCAAGTTGTTATTCTCCCGCCGGACCCGGTGTGGGCCGGCCGTGCGTTGTTTCAGATTCGCTAGTGGACGACCGGGGTTGCCTCACCGACAGGACGGAACGACAGGCCTTCCCCGGCGACGTAAATCTGGAGTGTCGCGGGCCTTTGAATTCCCCCCTGGATCAGCGCCTCGGAGAGCGGGTCTTCAACGTACTTCTGCAAAGCCCTGCGCAACGGACGCGCACCATAACTGCGATCCGCGCACGTTTTCTCGAGTATCCACTGGCGAGCTTCCGGCGAAAGTACGACCTGCACTTGCCGGTGGATCAGCGTGTCATTCAACTGTCCCACGAGCAAATCGATGATGCGGAGCAGATCTTCATCGGCGAGCGGGTTGAAAATAATGACCTCGTCCAGCCGGTTGAGAAATTCCGGATTGAACGCCCGCTTGACTTCGTTCATCACCAATTCTTCCATCGACTTGCGCCCGGCTTCGTCCGTGCCAGCCTGAAAACCCAGGCTGGTGCGCTTCTGCAAATGCCTCGCGCCCAGGTTCGAGGTCATGATGATGATGGTGTTCCGGAAATCCACGGTATTGCCGAGCCCGTCCGTCAACTGCCCGTCCTCAAACACCTGCAACAATATGTTGAAAACGTCCGGATGGGCCTTCTCGATTTCATCCAGCAGGATGACCGAGTAGGGCGTCCGGCGGACGCGCTCCGTCAACTGACCGCCTTCTTCGTAGCCCACGTACCCTGGAGGCGCGCCGATCAGTTTCGAAACGGAGTGCTTTTCCATGAACTCCGACATGTCGAAACGAACCAGCGATTTCTCCGAACCAAACAGGAACTCGGCCAAGCGGCGAGCGACTTCGGTCTTGCCGACGCCGGTCGGGCCCAGGAAAAAGAAGCAGCCTACGGGACGCAGAGGCGACTTGAGGCCGGCGCGGCTGCGGCGAATGGCGCGCGCAAGCGCCGTGATGGCCTTGTCCTGGCTGATGACGCGCTTGTGCAGCTCCGGCTCGATGCGCAACAGTTTCTGCTGCTCGTCTTCTTTAATGGAGGTGACGGCAATGCCGGTCCAGCGAGCGACAACTTCCTCGATGTCCTCGCGGGTCACCACGCCCGTCGAGGCGTCGTCCAATTTGTAGCGTTCGCGAAGACCGCGCAGGTTTTCTTTTTCTTTGCGTTCTTCTTCGGAGTAGAAGCGCGCCTTCTCGAATTCGTGATTGGCGATCGCCGTTTCCATGCGGTGGGTGATGAATTTTACGCGTTTCTGCACTTCACCGACTTCGTCGGGAACCGTGGCCTGGCGCAGCTTCACGCGCGCGCCCGCTTCGTCGATCAGGTCGATGGCCTTGTCGGGAAGAAAGCGGTCCGGGATGTAGCGGTTGGAAAGGTAGACCGAGTATCGCAGCGCTTCGTCGGTGTAGCTGACCGCATGGAATTTTTCGTAGCGCTCGCGCACACCTTGAATCACCTGGATGGCTTCTTCTTCATTCGGCGCAGGCACCTTGACCGCTTGGAACCGGCGCTCCAGCGAACGGTCTTTTTCAACGGATTTGCGGTATTCGCCCGGCGTCGTGGCGCCGATGCATTGAATTTCGCCACGGGATAGCGCGGGCTTCAAAATGTTCGCGGCGTCCAGCGAACCCTCCGCGGAACCGGCGCCCACCAGGGTATGCAACTCATCAATGAAGACGATCGCGTTCTGGCTCTCCATCAATTCTTTCATGATGGTCTTGAGGCGCTCTTCGAACTGGCCGCGGTATTTCGTCCCCGCAACGATGAGGGAAAGATCCAGGGAGAGAATGCGCTTGTCCGCCAGAAACGGCGGAACGTCGCCATCAGCGATGCGCTGCGCGAGCCCCTCGACGATCGCGGTTTTGCCCACGCCAGGCTCTCCTATGAGCACGGGATTGTTCTTGGTGCGCCGGCATAAAATCTGAATGACGCGCTCGACTTCGTTTTCGCGGCCCACGAGCGGATCGAGGGAGCCTTCACCGGCGGCTTGCGTGAGGTCGCGGCTAAACTCCGCGAGCAAGGAAGTTTCTTTCGGCCGCGCTGCCGCCGTTTTTTCGCCCGAAGTGCGCGCCAGTTCTTCGCGCAGCGTCGAGAGGCGCAAGCCGCGCTCCATCAGGATTTCCGACCCGAAGCACTTTTCTTCGCGCAAGATGCCGAGCAGCAAATGCTCGGTGCCAACGTGCTTGTGGCCGAGGCGCTCCGCTTCTTCGGCGGCCATGTTCAGGATGCGCTTGCATTCCGCGCTCAGGGGCACTTCGACCGAGGTGGAGATGCGCTCGCGGATGGTGATCCGGGCTTCAATCTCCTTGCGAATGGACTCAATCGAGCCCTGTTGCCGCAGGAAGCGGTTGGCCAGGGCCTTGTCCTCGCGCATCAAGCCGAGCAGCAAATGCTCCGTCTCGATGTACGGGCTGCCATACTGGCTGGCTTCGTACCTCGCAAAAAATATGACGCGGCGCGCTTTCTCTGTGTAACGTTCGAACACGTTAGCTCGCTTCTCCCCCAGGGACCCCGCCCGCAATGGCCGCAGCCCCGCGGGTATGCAGAACGCCATGTTCCAGCCCCAGGATGCGGTCACACCGCGCGGCGAGCGCCAAGTTATGCGTCGCGATCAGCGAGGTCAACTTGTGCGCGCGATGCAGCCGTTCCAGCAACTCGAACACGGCCCAAGCATTCTCCTCGTCCAAATCTCCGGTAGGTTCATCTGCCAGCAGCACGCGCGGCCCAGTGACGAGCGCCCGGGCAATCGCTACGCGCTGCTGTTCCCCTCCCGAGAGTTCCCCTGCGCGGTGATCGGCACGGTCTTGCAGCCCAACCTCCGCGAGCCACTTCCGCGCCATCCCCAGCGCCGAAGCGAAATTCTCGCCGCGCAACAGCAGCGGCATGGCTACGTTTTCCGCAGCCGTAAAATCCGGCAGCAATTGCTGGCGCTGCCACAAAAATCCCACGGCGCGATTTCGAAATTCCGCCAACGCCGCGTCATCATTTGTTTCAATGGCTTTCGAATCGAAGTATACTGTACCGCTCGTTGGCGTGTCTAGCGCGGCCAGCAAGTGCAGCAATGTGCTTTTTCCCGCTCCGGATGGCGCGACGATCGCTACCATCTCTCCTTGCCGCAAACTCAAGTTCGCATCCCGCAAAACCGGGACGCTTTTCTCCCCACTCCCGTAAACTTTCTTCAAGCCCTGCGATTGCAGGATCACGCCTGCTTTTGGCGAAACACCTGTTGCTTTCCGGTTTGCGGGCTGAGAGTCAGGGGTCATGGCGCGAACATGTTTTTCCGTTCCCTAAACATTGCTCCTTATCGAATTAGATGCTCTTTGTGCAATCTCCGTGCCGTGCGCTGCATCACGTTACACTGCCTCAAATGACCCAAAGTGTTTCCCATTTTTGCCAGTGATGTGCCTGCCCAAAAACGGCCACTTGGGAGTCCCGCCAAGACACTTCTAATCTTCCCGTTTTCAACAGCTTGCGGCGGGCATATCGCCAACCAGGCACGAGGGAACCCCCGGGTTCTGCCCACCGGCCTCTCCACCGAACTACGTGCAAACCGTGCGCCAAATTCCTCCCAAAATAAGCTTATTGCTTGGCTTTGCCGCCCCTCATTCATACCGGAGAATCTCCACCGGCAGGAGCCGCACGGCGGCACGAGCCGGAAGAATGGTTGCCCCAATCGAAATCCCCAACGCCACCGTCGTAATCCATAAGCCATCGAAGAAACTCGGATGAAACGGCACGTACGGAACCGCATAAACCTGCGGATCCAGAGGGATCAGATGATAGCCGCCAGCGACGAACGCGAACGTGTAACCCACGATCAGGCCTATGAGCGTGCCCAGGGCCCCGATGCTGATTCCCTGGCAAAGAAAAATCGTTCGAACCTGTTCGCGGCGCGCACCCAACGACCGGAGCACGGCGATATCGCGCGCCTTGTCCGTGACCGTCATGGAAAGAACCACCAGAATATTGAGCCCCGCGACGAAGGTGATCAGCCCGATAAAGATAGCGGTCACCAGTTTCTCCAGACGCAACGCCCGGAAAAGCGCGCGATTCTCTTCCATCCAGGTTGTTGCGGAAAACCCCTGCCCCGCGGCGTGTTGGATTTCTTCGGCAATTTCTCCGGCACGTTCCGGTTGGTTGAGGCGAAATTCGAGCACGTTGATCAGGTCGCCCGAGCCGGATAGACCTTGCGCTGCGGCGAGAGTCGTGAAGCACCAGTTCTCATCGTAATCGTAGAATCCCGAATCGAACACGCCCGCAACACGAAATCGGCGCGTCCGGGGAATCAGTCCAAAGGGAGTCAATCTCCCTTGAGGACTCGTGAGCGTTACATAATCACCGGGCGAGATTTTCCATTCCTCAGCGAGCTGTTTGCCAACGAGCAGCGCTTCGATTCCGTCCGCATCCGGCGAAAAGTCCAGCCGCCCGGCAACAAGGCGCTGAAGCGCTTCATCACTTCTGCGTTCGCGCTCCGGATCGACGCCTTTGGTCACCACGCCGCGCGCCTGCCCCCCGAAGGAAAGCAGCACCGTCTGATAGACCGCCGGTGTAACCGAGCGCACGCCCGGCACGGCCGCCAATTTCGCAGCCATTTCCTCGTAGTTCCTGATCCCGCTCGAGCCAGGCCTGGTGAGAGAAATATGAGCCGTGACACCCAGCAAGCGATCCTGAAGAGTCTCGCGGAAACCGGTGTTCATCGATAGCGCGATCACCAGAGTCGCGACGCCTGCGGCCACACCGATGATGGAAAAAAGAGTGACCAGGCGGAGAACCGCTGGGCGGTAAGGAGACCGCAGGTAGCGCTGGGCCACAAACCATTCGAATCGCATCGTGGTTGGAAGAATACGTTACGCGCCGTGCGCTTCGGAAGTGGAAGATGATTCGCCGCCTTCGGGCCGCAGCAGCGGAAACAGAATTACGTCGCGGATGGAGGGCGAGTCGGTCAGTAGCATCGTTAGGCGGTCGATGCCGATCCCCTCACCGGCGGTTGGCGGCATCCCGTGGCACAGGGCGCGAATGTAATCGACGTCAAGCTGCTTGGGCATTTCCTCGCCGCCTTGCGCGATCTGCGCGAGGAATCGGCGCTCCTGCTCCGCTGGGTCATTGAGTTCCGAGAAGCCATTCGCAACTTCCATTCCCGCAACGTAAACTTCGAATCGCTCCGTCAGCGAAGGATCTTCCGGCTTCTGTTTCGAAAGCGGCGAAATCTCCTTGGGAAAATCGTAAAGGATCGTGGGCTGAACGAGTTGGTCTTCCGCTATCGTTTCAAACAGCAACCCCGTCCACTCTCCATCCTTCAATTCGCCTTTCGACGTAGCATAGGGAGCTCCGCTCTTTTTTGCCCATGTGTTATACCTATCCGTTGCCTCGCGCGCGCCTCCCGGAGAAGCCAGTTTTTCAAGGGTGGGGGCCTCGCCTGCCGCTTTGGGCCAATATTTCACGATGGCTTCGCGCATGGAAAGGCGTGGCATCTTCGAAAAATCCAGTTCTGTCTGGCCGTACTTCACCGTCGTCGAACCGGTGACATTCTTTGCCAGCAGCGCGAAAAGCTGTTCGTTCATGTCCATCAAGTCGCGGTAATTACTATAGGCTTCGTAAAACTCCAGCATGGTGAATTCTGGATTGTGTTGCGTGGAGATGCCTTCGTTCCGGAAGTTGCGATTGATCTCGTAGACACGGTCGAATCCGCCGACCGTCAACCTCTTCAGGTACAGCTCCGGCGCGATGCGCAGATATAAGTCAATGTCCAGCGTGTTGTGGTGCGTGATGAAAGGGCGCGCGGTGGCGCCGCCCGGGATGGGATGCATCATCGGCGTTTCGACCTCGATATAGCCGCGCGCGTCAAAGAAACGGCGCAATTCCTGGATGATGCGCGCCCGCGTCGCAAACACCTGGCGCGATTTGTCATTCGCGATGAGGTCGAGATAGCGCTGGCGGTAACGCAACTCCACATCTGTCAAGCCATGCCATTTCTCCGGCAGCGGCAGCAGCGCTTTCGAAAGGAAGAAAATCTCTTCAACCCAGACGCTCAACTCATTGGTCTTGGTTCGAAACAGATGGCCCCGTACGCCAATCGAATCGCCCAGGTCCAGCAAATGAAACAACTGGAAACCCTTCTCCCCGACCACATCCTTCCTCACGTAGATCTGGATGCGCTTCCCGGCTCCTTGTAAATGCGCAAAGCCAGCCTTGCCCATGAGCCGGAGAGAGACGACGCGGCCGGCGACGCACAGCTCGCGTTTGTTGGTGTCTAATTCCGGCGCGCTGGCGCCTCCGAATTTCTCCACCAACGCGGCCGGCGTATCCGTCCAGCGAAATTCGCGCGGATACGGATCGTGGCCCAGCGCCTGGATCTGCTCGAGCTTCTTCTGGCGCTGCTCAAACTGGTCGCGCGGCTCAAATTGCAAGAAGACAATCCTTTCCGAAGAGACGGAGACCGAGTATAGCGGCGCGAGCGGTCTTGGAGCAAGAAACCGGCTCTCTTAATTCGCTGAGGGATTTGTAAAGAGACGGGCGCTGGCAGCGAGCATGGGCTTACAGATGATGTCCGGGATGACTAGTTCCAGGTCAGGCCAGTGAGCCTTGGTTACTCATTAAAAAAAGTATTGCCTAGGGAATCCCTTTTGGTATACTCCCGCACCTGTCCTCTACGGAGACCTCTCATGAAAGACAGCAGCCGCCCCCTCTCTGCCCGCGGCAGTTCTGTCCAGCAAGACTGGCGCGCGTGGCTTCCGGAAGAAAAAGCGCAAATTTTCCATCAACACGAACATCATCTGCAATCTCTCTACTGCATGTTCAGCGTCTCCCTGAATGAAGCGATTGAACTCAAGCACATTGGACTGCTGGCTAGGTCTCTAGAGGCGATCGCTATGGCCTCGGAACTCTGTGAACGGCTGACCCGTTCGCTTGCCGCCACGCTTCGAGTATTGCACGAGCACGCCAAACATTACGGAACAGTGCCTAATGCAGCCCCGATGAACCCGGGGAATTATCAGGGACAAACAAGCCAGCGTTCGGCACGCATGAGCGGCCTGCTGAATCGTGTCCTGCTTTCCCATCGCCTCCAATTCCTTCATAAGGTCAGCACCCTGGAGGAAATGGTAGAAGACCTGGGGAGGGCCTTTCGTAGCGCCGCCGGAGATCTCGCCGACGGGCTTTCCACCGACCCGCAACGCACGTGGAATGAGGTGGATGTGGACCATTACGATCTCAATACCTGCCTAAGGGAAGCGATAGTCCTGTTCAAATCCTTTCTCGTTGTACTTCCAGTCGCCCAGCTTGGCGCCTTTGAGCGTACTGTTGGCGAACAACTCAAAGCTCCAGCAGACTCACTCGCTGTCCGGCGACCGGTGATCCGTCATAGACGAATGGCCGCAATCGCGGGAGAATAAGAAGGCCTGCTCGCCCGCGCAGGCCCGGGGAAACCATCCCGGGCCATAGGCACCCTTTCCGGGGTGTGAATCTCACAATGCGGACCAATGGCAGGACAACTCCAGGGGGTATCCGGTGCATCCGATGACAAGGATGCGCCGCAATTGGACCGTTGGCCCGAAAACGACCAAGCGCTCCGAATGCGTTGACTTCCCGACAGGCCACCAAGCCGGTGACTGAAGCGGAAGCCATCCGTCTGGCCCAATCAGGTGACGCTGCAGCTTTTGAGTTTCTGTACCAATTGCACAGCCGCCGCGTTTACGCCTTGTGCCTTCGGATGGTGAATAACCCGGCGGATGCGGAAGACTTGATGCAGGAAGCGTTCCTGCAGCTCTTCCGCAAGATTGGGACCTTTCGAGGCGAGTCGGCTTTCTCGACATGGCTGCATCGCATGACCGTCAATGTCGTGCTGATGCGCCTTCGCAAGAAGTCGCTTCCAGTGGCCTCTCTCGAAGAAACGACGGAGCCCGACGAAGAAACAGGTGGCCCAAGAAAAGACATTGGAGCACCGGACCTCGGCTTGAGCGGCGCGGTGGACCGCGTCAATTTGGAGCGTTCCGTCGAAAAGCTTCCGCCGGGTTACCGGACGGTATTTATGCTGCACGACGTTCAGGGCTACGAGCACAACGAGATTGCCGACATTATGGGATGCTCGGTCGGAAATTCGAAATCGCAATTGCACAAGGCGCGAACCCGTCTGCGGGACTTGTTGCAGGAAGAACTTCGCGCCCAGGCGCGGCAGGAACGCCACGCCGCGAAAACGCAGACGGCCCACGATGATTGAGCTACAATGAGCGAAATCGTGGGGTGCAAGTGCGGCTTCGTGGCGCCATCAGCAACCGGTGCCGCAAGTTATTGAGAGCAGTCGAGGGAACAGCCGTCCAGTAGCTGTCCTCTTGGAGTGATGGGCTATGCAGTGTAGGGACGTGGAAGTCGTAATTGAGCAGGAAGGCCTCGCGCCACTGCCGGAAGCAGCGCGTGCGCACTTGGCTGGATGCAGGCATTGTCAGGAGTTCGTATCCGATCTCGCGGCGATTGTTTCTGTCGCAAATAAACTGCCGGCCGAAGTCGAGCCCCCTGCGCGCGTGTGGGTCTCCCTCCGGACCCAGCTCGAATTGGAAGGAATCATCAAGGAGCCTGTGGCTGCTCCCTCAGAAGAAAGTCTTTCTTGGTGGCGCGGTTTCAGCGGTCTGTTCCGGAGCCGTGCCCTGGCAACCGTTATGGCGGGCGCATTGATCGTCGCCGCTGCCATTTTGCAATTGCGGCAACCCAGTGAGCTTCCCTCGTCTCCTCCGCCGCCGGATATCGGCCAGACCGCCAAACTCTTAAATGAACAGGAAGTGGACCTGAGGAACATGCATCTCACGAGCACTTCCCCGGTGGACATTGCACTCCAGCAAGACCTGCAACAAGTCGATGATTTTATCGCCGACTGCGAGCGCCATCTGAAAGAGGTGCCACGGGACGATCTGGCGCGCGAGTATCTCTCGGACGCTTACCAGCAAAAAGCGGAATTACTCTCCGCGATGATGGATCGCGGAAGGAGCGTGAACTAACATGGGGACCGGATTGATGGGACGAAGCATCCTGCTCACCGCGAGCGTCGCGGCTATTCTCCTCTCTGGCGGGCCCGCTAGCGCCGCCGGGCAACGCATCGAAAGGCATTTTGCGGTAAAGAGCCGGCCGGTGGTCGTGATTCAGAATGTGGCGAACGGCCGCATCGAAGTGAAATCATCGAAGAATCCCGAAGTCGCCGTCATCGCCAGTCAAACTTCCAACAAGATCACCCTCGACATGGAGCAAGCGGGCGACCGCATTGACATCATCGCCAACATCGTGGATGCCGCGGCTCAGGCGGGGGAACTCGAGACCAGCCTGCAACTCACTGTGCCCGAAGAAACGGAACTCCAGCTTAAGACGGAAACCGGCCTCATCTACGTCGAACAAGTGATGGGCGACATGACCCTGGAAAGCGTGAAGGGCGACGTGCACCTCAAGGAAGTCTCGGGCTATATCATCGTCCGCACAACCGAGGGCTCGCTGGTGTGCACCCAGTGTGCTGGCAAGCTGGATTTCAAGTCCGTCAGCGGCGGGGCGCAGATTCTTCAGCCAGCGCTGACCAACGTGAGCCTCTTTACCACCTCGGGCAACATTCTCTTCGATGGCGATTTTGTGCGCACCGGACTCTATACCATGAAGAGCGGTAAGGGTCTCGTGGAAGTCCGTTTCTCCGGTAATGACTCCTTTGACCTACAAGCGAAGACCGCCACGGGCACCGTCGACAATCAGGCCGCCGCTTTCCTAAAGCCTGATTCTCACAGCGTCAGGCGTTTTGCTTCGAAATTCACCAAGGGCGTCATCGGTACTTTTGGCGCCGGCCTGGCGAAAGTCGAACTCTCCTCCTACAGTGGTACAATTCGCATTCTAAAGCGCGACTAGCTTTTCGCGCCTCCCTAGCGTGACCACTTCGCCTCTTTCGCGCGGACTTCCACCCCGCGTCCCGGTTCTGTGCCTTGCTGGTTTCATGGGCTCCGGCAAGACCACCATCGGTACGCTCCTGGCCCGGCAGCTCGCCTGGCGCTTTGTCGATCTCGACGAACGCATTGAGGAGTCCGCCGGCCTCCCCATCCCGCAGATTTTCGAACGCTTCGGCGAACCCTCTTTCCGCCAAATTGAGGCGGACCAGCTCCGTGCTGCCCTCGGCCGTGCTTCCGAGCACAAAGAAGGTACGGTCCTCGCGCTCGGCGGCGGCACCTACGCGCAGCCCGGCTGCCCCGAATTTCTCCGTTCCGCCGGGGCTGCGGTGCTCTGGCTTGATTCGCCCATTGAAGTTCTGCTCTCGCGCTGCATGACCATGACCGACCGGCCCCTCTTCCGCGACGAAGGCAGCTTTCGCGAGCTTTACGCGCAGCGTCTCCCTTCGTACCAGCTTGCCGATTACCGTGTGGACAGCTCCGGCGAACCCACGCAAGTGGTCGCCGAAATTCTGCGCCGCGGTATTGTTGCATCTGGTGGAAACCAGGCGCATCTAGTGGTTGAGAAACCCCTGCCCTGAGAGAGAATGACCACGGGGGTGAGACGCACCGTGAAATTCAGAGCAACCTGCGTTGGATTGATCTTGGGATTCGCAGCCTGCGCTGCACTGTCTTTCGCCGCTCAGAAGAAGGTCGCGGCCGGCTCCGGCGTCCTCGCACAGGACAAAGGAAAGTTCACCATCAAACTGGCCGGCCAAACCGTCGGCCACGAGGAATTTGAGATTGCGCCTTCCGGCGGCGGCTGGCTCGCCAAAGGGACCGCGGACATCAAGCCCCCGGAAGGCGCCGCCAGCAAAGTCACCGGCTCGCTCACGCTCCAGTCTGACGGCGCGCCCATCAGCTACGATTGGACGGCGCAAACCGACAAAACCAACGGCGCGCACGTCCTCTTCGCCAACGGCATCGCGCGCATCACTCTCGAGATGCAAGGCGCGCGCCCGTGCACGGCCGCGGAAATAGCGGATCCACACCGCACACAGCCTTGCTTTTTCGAACAGGACCTTTCGTTCAACACTCCACTCATCGCCGTGCTGGACAACAATCTCTACCATCAATACGCTGTCCTGGCGCGCATCTACGACTGGTCCAAGGGCGGCGAGCAAACTTTCCCGGTGCTCATCCCGCAGGAATTGACGCCTGGTTCCGTGAGAGTCCTCTCCGCCGGCTCCGCCACCGCCGACGGCAAAACGTACGAAAGCCTCAAGGTCAGCTCCTCCGACCTCGAGATCCTTTTATTTCTCGACAACACGCATCGTCTCATCCGGCTCGAAGTTCCCGACGCGAAAGTCTCCGTCATCCGCGAGTAGCCGCCGCCTCCTCGGCAAAATCTCTTCGGCAAATAAAAAAAAGCGGCGCAACCGGAACGGTCACGCCGCGTCAATTTGTGCTCTGTTCGAACCGAATTCTATCGCGCCATCGGCCGCTGAAACACGGGTGCGCCCGGCCGACGCAGCGCGTAGCCCTGCGACTGCCCGGGAACGTGCGCGTGCGCAGCCCCACTCGAATGGCCCATCCCGATATGTCCCATCCCGTTGCCATTCGCCGGCGCAGTTTGCGGAAGCCGCGCCGGATTACCGATAGGGCGGAGGTTCACCGGGGCCGCATGCACGTGATCGCTGATCGCCTGCAGCCTCTTCAGAATGGACTGCCACTGTTCCCAATCCAGTTGCCGCAGGAACGGCCGCAGTCCTTGGATGAACGGATCCTCCAGCAGCGCTTCGCCGTCCGATTCCGGGATGAAGAACCGGTTCAGCCCCACGTTCAGCGCTTCGGAGATTTTCTCCAGCGTGCCCAGGCTCGGGGTCATCTGCCCGCTCTCGATGCGTGACAGATACGAGCGCGAGACCTTCGAGCGCGATTGCAGTTGGCTTTGGGTCATCGAGCGCGATTCGCGCAACTGGCGAATCCGCTGCCCGATGTTCTCCACCGTCTGCTGGTTGACCAGCTTCTCCGACTCAGTTTCAGCGGCCACTTCCTCCGGCGGTGCCGGGGGAGGAATCAGAAATTCCAGGCGCTGAGGCAATACGCGCACGCATCGCCGGCAATTTCCCGTGCGCGTCCGGTACTGTACCAGTCCGCAAGTCTTGCAGCGGATGACTTCCCGGTCCATCTCTAACGAAAACGAATTCAATTCTTCTTTATTCACTTGTGCCGCCACCGGTGCTCCTTGCTGACTGTATTTCCGGCGTGCGGATAGGAGAGAAACGTCGGAACGTTCTCGGGGGAAGGCAGTTACTGGCGCACCGGGAGTATCTTGGAACCTGCATTTTGTGTCAAGGGTATTTTTGTACTTTTTTTAATTTCGCTCCTTCTCTTCTCCCTCTTTACGCCCTGCTTTCGCTGTCCTTTCGTCCAGCTTCTCTCCTCTCACTGCTCTTTTTCCACGAATCCTTGTGCGCAAGCCCAAATACTGCCTATATCTTGTGGTCCCTTTTCTTCTCTTTTTCCGCTTTCCGCTCTCAACTTCGGGCCTTCTCCTGAGCTGTCCCTCGTGAGCTGCGAGGCACTTGTTTGCAAAACAGGACTAGATCGGCGCGGAAGCCAGAGTTTCGAGTCTCTTGAGCTGCGTGTCACCACCAATGACGATGGTTGACCGTGATGGTGGGTGAAATTGGGCATGGCGGTGGCCTTTCAGTCGCGCTTGGGGCGAGGCAGATCCATGATGATTTCCTGCGGCTGGTCGTCCGATTCTTTTTTGATGGCGCGGTGGGAATGCAGGAGCTGGTTGGTGATGTAGGCGAGGACGGCGGCGCGGCGCGGCCCGACGCGGCCTTTGGTCACCTGAACAAGGAGACGGGCGAGGAATTGGCGGATGTCGACGCCGGAGGAGAATTCGGAAAGCTCGGGGAGGAGGTCCGCAGAGAGATCGGCAGAGTCATTGGGGGATGCCGGGAGGGCGACGAGGATTGGATGGAAATGTCGAGAACAGAAGCCAGATTGAGATTCTAAGCCGGGGAAACGGCAGCGCTTGCCATTGGAGAAGCGATACTGGCAGCGAGGAGACTCGTTCTGGGACGGAACTGCAGGGACTTCCAGGGTAGAGCTGGCGTTCGTGATGGTGGAGTTCATGATTTTCCTCGTTTGGGGGGTAGACACACCCCGGTCATTTTGTAAGAGGTTCAACACAAAGGGGTTACAGAATTTGATTGTTGTAAGTTGTTGAAAAGAAAGAGAAGGCAAGGCAGTGCGACCTCGCCCGTGAAGCGTGATCCGTGACCAGTGAAGGGGGTGGAGTCGAGCCCTTCGGCGAAGCTCAGGGTGAGAATTCACGACCAATGATAGCGCAGATTATAATGTTTGTCAAGTAAAAAGAAAGTATTTATTTTGAACAAGTTACGGAATCGTTCGAATGGGCGCGTAAGAGAAAGAAAACAAAGGGGTAGAGCCCACTGGGGGAGGGGAAAATGCGGGAAGGGGGGAGGGCACGACCGGGAGGTGCTTTCAAAGTGTGAAGATTAAGCCACTCGACAGTGGAAGGGCCAAAACCCCCAGGCGCTGACCCGGCGCCCGGGGCACCCGGCTTCGTGTGCTTGGCCGCACAAGCCTCATCGCTGATCCAACCGGCCCGAGATGTGTTCTTCTGCTGCGCCGACAGTGAGCCGAGCGCCACGAGACCGCAACCAAGCAAGAAAACAAAAACAGTCCGGCCCCTGATCATCATTTCTTCCTCCTGTCTCCGCAGCTCGCCCGATTGCGCAATAGTATTCGACTTTCCGCCGTTCTGGGCAAGGATGAGCAACAGCTCGAAAGAGTGGCGAGGGAAAGTCAAAACCCGCATGCTTCAAAACCCGAAGCATGCGGCACCCGCATCTTGCGCGGCGACCAAGGGCCTGCCACCCGCCCCGAGAGGGACAGCAGCCGCTGCGCTGTTTGGGACAGGAAACCGAATCCGCCAGGGAGCTTGCCACTAAATTTAAAGACCATATAATTCCCGCATGCTCGCAGCGACGAAGGAATCATTTACCAAAACGCTAGAGGCATTGGTTCGAAAATTCGACTCCGACCTAAAGACTTACGTCTCGCCCGGCTATGGAGAAGCCCAAGCGCGCAGCCACTTCATTACACCATTCTTTAAGGCGCTCGGCTGGGGCGTCGAGAACGAAGCTGGCGTTCCTTACCACCTCTGCGAAGTTTGGGAAGAGAAGGGCGAAACGCAAGGTCGTCCTGACTATACGTTCCGCCTGGACGGGCAAACGAAGTTTTTCATTGAGGCAAAGGCACCGTCAGCCTCACTCGCGGCTCCTGGATCAATTCTTCAAACAAAAAGCTACGCATGGAGCAGTCGCGACGTGCTCCTGGCAGGATTGACACATTTCGAGGAATTTCGCTTTTTTGATGCGTCCCTAGAGCCGGACGAACGTCGCCTATTGGATGGAGAGGCCTTTCACCTCCAGTACACCGAATACCTCGACAAAGTGGATCTGCTCTGGGAGCTATCTCCGGAACGCGTCGCCGCGGGTTCGCTGGATCAATTCTTGCGCCGGGACCGCAAGTCTATTCGATACCGAATTCCGGTAGACGAGCGGTTCCTCGATGAACTAACAGAGTGGCGACAGAACCTCGCAAGTAACATCCACCGCCTCAATCCCGATATCGACGCTCGCGGACTAAACGACATCGTCCAGCGCCTTCTTGACAGAATCGTATTCATCCGAATCGCCGAAGAACGCAAAGTCATAGAGCCTGGACAGCTTCGAGACCTGATTGAACTTTGGGAACAACGCGGCGGAAAAGTGCCGATAATGCAGGATCTCGTCAGCCTTTTTTCGCAAATCAACGAAGACTTCAATGGAGAAATCTTTAAGCCGCATCCCTGCGAAAAGGTCCAAGTTGACTCCAGTGTCTTAGCTCATGTCATTCGTAGACTTTACCCGCCGAAAAGTACCTACCGCTTCGATGCAATTGGCGTCGAATTACTCGGCTCGATTTATGAAAGGTATCTAGGCAACACGCTACAAATTACGCTCAAGCAGGCACGCTTGGTACCAAAGCCTGAAGTGCGTAAAGCCGGCGGGGTGTATTACACGCCCCAGTTCGTCGTGAACTACATCGTTAGAAACACCTTAGGCAGGCTTACCACTGGAAGGACAGCTAAAGAGATAGAAAAGCTAAGAATCCTCGACCCCGCATGCGGCTCGGGCTCATTTCTAATCGGGGCCTTCCAATTTTTGATTGACTGGCATCTGACCTACTACCATACGCATCCCAGGGAGGCGCGTGCTCATCCGATGTATCCCGAAATCGTCAAAGACGTTGACGGTACTGAGCGTTTATCCTTCCACGCAAAAACACGAATCATGCGGCAGAACCTGTACGGCGTGGATATCGATCAGCAGGCCGTTGAAATAACAATGATGAGTCTCTACCTGAAAGCCCTCGAGGGAGAGAAAGGCATGCTGGCGCCCAAGCAACAAGTCCTGCCGGAATTGAAGTACAACATCCGGTGTGGCAATTCTCTCATTGGTCCAGACGTCGAAAAGGACAAATCCTTTACTCCCGAGGAGCGCGAACGCATCCGGCCGTTCGACTGGCACTCCAGGGAGAATGGATTTGGTGACATTCTCGCAGCCGGTGGTTTTGACGCTGTCATTGGCAATCCCCCTTATGTGAGAATTCAGACCACACATGCGGATGACCTCCGCTACTTTGATTCACACTACGCGAGTGCCACCGGGAACTACGACATTTACTGCCTCTTCGTGGAACGTGGCTTGGAGTGTCTAAAGTCCACTGGTCGGCTCGGCTTCATTGTTCCTCACCGCTTCTTCAAATCCGATTATGGGCAAGGCTTGCGTTCCGTGATCACAAGCAAAGCAGGGATTCTGGAGATCCTCGACTTCGACGGATACATGGTCTTTGAAAACGCAAGTATTAACACGTGTATTCTCCTTCTGAGCGCGGACAAAACACTCCAGATTGACTTTGCAAAAGCGAAATTCACTGAGATGCCTCAGAAAATAATAGCGTCTCTCCTGGCAGGAGGGGTTCGACAGGCCAATCCGAACTTTGAAACCGGCGTCATCGACGGCAGCCGTTTCTCAGGTGCTCCGTGGGTATTCGTGCGTCGGGCAGAAGAGCCCCTCTGGAACAAGTTGCAGGCAGTGAGTCCGAAGCTGGCGGACATCGCGGTTGAGATCTTCCAGGGTTTTAAGACGGGCAGCGATTCCATATATACAGCAGAAATAGCGAAGGAATCCCAGAAGCTATGGCGGGTCAGATTCCTCGCCGAAAATGAAGAACGAACCATCGAAGCAGCGTTGATGCTCCACCTAATCAAGGGTGGGGAAATGAGACGGTTCGTTATAGCCCCCTCGGAACGCGCCATTCTATTTCCATATCAACATGGCAAGCTGATCTCAGCCCAAGTCATGGCGAAGAAATATCCCCGAGCTTGGGAATATCTCCGCTCTAAGAAGACCGAGCTTGAGCGCCGCGAGGACGGGAAGATGCACGGGGGAAACTGGTATGCGTACACACGAAGTCAGGCCCTGACGGTTATGCCGCAACCCAAAATTATCGTGCCAGACTACTATGCGCATGCCTCATTCGGTCTCGACGTGCGGGGCGAATACTCATTCTGTGGAGGAGGGGCGGGCGGTTATGGCATCGTGCTGCCAGCCGACCAAAATCCGAAATACGTTACCGCTCTGCTCAACAGCAAGCTGCTTGATTGGTACCTGCAAAAAATTACAGTTCGCGCATACCAGACAGCCTATATGTACGTGAAGAAGTACATAGAGCAATTGCCGATCAAGCTGCCAGATGGTGGGCGACGGGGCCTCTCGATCCTCGATTCAATCGTTGAAAAGGTCGACTTAATAATCCAGCTGACGGCCGCTGGTGGGTCGAACAAAATCAAATCGCCCGACAGGCAAATCCAGGCTGCTGACGATGCGATCAACGCCCTCGTTTACAACCTCTACGAATTGACCGACGAACAGATTAGGATTGTGGAAGGTCAGGAATAATCGCACTATCGGGAGTGCGCCCAACCGAGGTCTGACCGGGTGTATCCTCGGCGACGTACACCGGCAACTTGTCTTCCGCCTCTTCGCTGCCGGTCGCGTATCGAGCGGAAGGTGTGGAAACTCAGGCAGCCGGGCTCCGCGCGCGAAGGCCCGGTGACTTCGCGCAACGCTTCTTCGACGGCACGCTCCTGCCCCTCCCGCGCATGCAGCCGCACAAAGACGTATTGTTCCACGGCTCTCCTCCGCCTCTTTTTTTAAAAAAAGGGCGCCGAATCTCTCGCGCCTTCCAGGATGTTGATTGCGCCCAAGCCGGAGAGCAAAGTCCGCAGGGGCTGAAGCCCCTGCGCTACATAACAGGGCTAACATCTGGCGCGCCTGCAGCGCTGGAAGAATGCAGCGCGCGGGTTGGAGGTTGCGGATCGCTCAGTAGCCGGCGAATTCTTCGGCGCGGATGTCATCGTCATCGATGCCCGCTTTGTTCAGCACGCCGCGCAGTCCCGCCACCATGCCCGGCGGCCCAGCAATGTAGTGGATGGGCGACTTCGCGTCTTTGAGGTAGCGTGAAAGCATCTGCTGATTGATCCATCCTGTTTCGCCTTTCCAGACACGCTGCGATTCTTCCATTTTGGACATTGTGGCGATCAACTTATAATTTGGATTTTCTTTTTCCAAAATTTCAAGTTCGTCAAGAAACGCGGCATCCTCGGGCCTGCGGTTCGAGTAAAAGAGAAAAATGCGGTGGGGCAGTTTTTCGCGCGCGGCGTGGAAGACCATGCTGCGGAACGGCGTGATACCAATGCCTCCGGCCAGGAGCACCGCCGCCCGCGCGGCATTGTTGTGCAAAGTCAAATTGCCGAAGGGGCCGTCGATCTTGACCGCCGTTCCAAGCGGGATCGTTCCGAGCACGCGTTTGCAAGCCGTATTTCGCATGCGCGTCGCCACCATCAGGTGTTCTTCCTGAGGGCTGCTGGCAATCGTAAAAGCGCGTGTATTCCCTTCTGCATCCGTCTCGGGAGGATCGATCAAGGTCATATCCACGGACTGGCCGGCCTTGAATGCCCAGCCGGACGGCTTTTCGAAGTGAAATGCAAAAGTCTTTTCGGCGACCTCCCTCCGGCTTATCAGTTTGCACAGCAACGACGGGCTTGTTCCCGCTGTGCTCATCACCTGCCTCCTTCCCTGCGTTCGTTCCAGGATGTGATCCAGGATTCTGAGGATAGCGCTAAGACCCGCCATTACAAAAGGCAAAGGCACGGGTCTCCCGACCCGGCCGGGACAAGTTCCGACCCGCAACTACAGGGACGCTCAGGCAAGCAACTGCGTTCGCGTGACGTCGCGGGGCTGATCGAGGAGGGCGTCGACGCCTAGGAGGAAGCGCTACTTCATTACTTCCGGCCTCCCACGCTACACTAGCTGCTCGTTTGGGGGAGAAGCGAAGTGACGGTCTGAAGCCCGGCCACTACATTAAGCGGGGATGGCGCCCTTCCCGGTAGAAAGCACCGGGACGCACCAACCGCGAAAGGGCGCCGCTACAAAAAAGGGAGAGAAACGGAGAGCGGGGCTCACGACCGGGCCCCCGACATGGTCGGGGCAGGCGGGATGAATGCCGCCCGGCCTTCTACACAAGCGAGGATGGCGCCCTTCCCGGTAGAAAGCACCGGGACGCAGCAAGCGCGAAAGGGCACCGCTACAAAAAGGGGGAGAGCCGCATGCCGACCCGCGAAGACGCC
>Ga0209802_1000142_pt1 | contig 53373 bp, 47 predicted proteins | sample GraSoiAngelo_129_FD_185886 | JGI IMG/M metagenome (GOLD analysis project Ga0209802, IMG submission 185886) | Grasslands soil microbial communities from the Angelo Coastal Reserve, California, USA - 14_0927_12_40cm (SPAdes) (version 2) | ecosystem: Environmental > Terrestrial > Soil > Grasslands ...
CTCCCGTCGCCGCCACCGGCTTGCTAATAGACCCGGCTTGAAATAATGTCCTGGTCCCCACCGGAGTGTTCGATCCGGCCCCAATCGTTCCGTAGCATTTCGTACATATAATCTTGTAATTATCAATCACCGCAATGCTCAGGCCCGGTACCTTGTACAGCTCCATCAACTCCGCCAGGCTGAGCCGAAGCGGGGGCTCTTTCTCCCCCATCGGGATGTCTACCGCCGTCGCCTCAATCGTGCGGATCCGCTCGTCTTGTCCCAGCGCATGCGAGCCGGCCGCTGGTGCTATTTTAGTATCTGCAACAGTACGTTCTTGCCCACAAGCTGATGTTGCCGTGCAGACCAGCCCCAGCGCTAAAGCCAGCGCGGCGGTGCAAGCCCACTTTCTCCCCCAGAGTTCATGGAAAATCGTCATAAATCCCCTCCACATCCAGAAAAAAACGAGATAATCCGCAAAATCGCATTTGCCAGCTATAACTAAAGACTCTCGAAAGCACAAAGGGTTAGACCTTTATTGGCCGTCTTCCAACAAGGCGGCGCACCGGTTCCCGAGGACTGCTGCTACCGCGTGTCCGGCCGCTCCGTCACCGGCTTTCCCCCGCTGCCGGGCAAGGGTGTTTTATGGCCTCCCGCGACTTCTGCCTGGAAGAGCGCATCCAGGCTCGGATACGCGTAGATCGTGGGCGCGTGATTCTGCATCAGGCCCCCCGTATCTGCGGTGGGGCCATAGTTGCTGTGCAGATCGCGCGCCAGCATCCGCAACATGGCCATCTGCTGCCCGCGATGATGCGCCGTGTGCGCGATGCGCCGCGTCATAACCCACGCCCGTGAGCGTTTCACATCGAAGAACATCGTCTCGCCCTCGAACCACGGCTCGTCTTTCACTTGCAGCACCGCAAGGCGTTTGGCGCTGTCTTCCGCATACCGGCGCATAAAACCCATTCGCGTCTCCTGCGACGGCAACGGCGGCGCGCCCACGTCGATTCCCAACATCGTGCGGAACCACAAATCCTCGCTCACGCATTGATGCACTATCTGTTCACGCACGCTTCGGCCACGCGGGTCCTGGGCGTTTGGCCGGAACCCCAGATCTTCTTCACGGAATTCGCTCCACACGCTCACTACTTTGATGCGCTCTGTTTGATAGGTTTCCACCAGAAAGTCGTATTTCATCGGACCACCTCGGCGATTCTCATCGGGGACACTGTTCCACTGCTGCCGGGATTTGCGATATTGGATGCCGAGCCGTAGAAAAAGGTAGAAACAGCGAGGCCGTCAAAGGCATTCCTCGGAGTACGCAATGTACACTCATTGCTCCGCGGCTGCTCGTCTATTTGAGCTGTTTGGAATAGGCTGATCTTAGCTCGGCAGCATTCTACGATCCCGGCATGGCGCCAACCGCGCCAGCACCTGCAGCGATCCGGATTGCGCAAAATGACGCTTGACAGGTGGCAACCCACGATTTATGAAGGAGTCTCCGCGGGATACTTCCCTACCTTCCCTCCCTGCGGATGGGGGTTGTCAGTATGAGCCCGACCCGCCGTGATTTCCTGAAGATTAGCACTGTTGGTGGAGCTGCCGCCGCGCTGTTTGGTTTCGATCTGAAGCTCGCGTATGCGCAACTGCGCACACTGAAAATCGCCCGAGCCAACGAGACGCGCTCGACGTGTCCGTATTGCTCCGTGAGCTGTGGCGTCATCATCTACACCATTGGCGACCGCGCGAAGAACGTAACCGCACAAGTCGTGCACGTCGAGGGCGATCCGGACCACCCCATCAATCGCGGTACGCTTTGCCCCAAAGGCGCCTCGCTCGAACAGGACATCCTGAACGAGCGGCGCCTGACCAAACCGCAAGTGCGGCGCCCCGGCGGAACGGATTGGGAAGAGATATCGTGGGACGATGCACTCAATGAAATCGCTGCAAAAATGAAGAAAACGCGCGATGAGACATTTATCGAGGTGGATGCCAATGGAAATAGAGTGAATCGCCTGGAATCCATTGCCTGGACCGGCGGCTGCACGGATACGAACGAGTTTAACTACCTGATCGTGAAAACCATGCGCAGCCTGGGGGTCGTACACTTAGAAAACCAGGCCAGGGTTTGACACGGCCCCACGGTCTCAAGTTTGGGACCAACGTTCGGCCGGGGCGCGATGACCAATGGATGGATCGACATCAAGAACACCGACATGATGCTCATCATGGGCGGGAACCCCGCTGAAAACCACCCCTGCGGATTCAAGTGGCCCATCGAAGCCAAGCGCACTCGCAACGCAAAAATGATCGTGGTCGATCCGCGGTTCACGCGCACCGCTTCCGTGGCGGATCTGTTCTGCCAAATTCGTGCCGGCTCGGACATCGCTTTCCTGGGCGGTCTGATTCACTACGCCATCGAGAACAATCGCATCGCTAAGGATTACCTGGTCAACTACACCAACGCGGCGTTCATCATCAAACCCGGCTTCCAGTTGCCGGGCGATACGGACGGCGTGTTTTCGGGATTCGACGCCAAGACGCAAACCTACGATAAATCGACTTGGAATTACGCGGGCGCCGATGGCTCGGTCATAGCCATCACGGAACAAAAAGTGGCTGAGGTCGGTGCTCATCCTGAACCTGCTTCACCGCCGCCGGCTCTCGCGTTGCCGGAAAAACTCGCCTACGATTTCTCCCTGCAACATCCCCATTGCGTCTTCCAGCTTCTCAAGAAACATTACAGCCGCTACACGCCGGAAATGGTCGAGCGCATCACGGGCGTCCCCAAGGAACAATTTCTGAAGGCCGCTGATCTCTTCACGTCCATCCGCAAAAACGGCGACATGAAGAAAGCAGGAACGATCATCTACGCTGTCGGATGGACCCAGCACACTTCCGGAACGCAGATCATTCGAACCGCCGCGATATTGCAACTTCTGCTGGGCAATGTGGGCCGCGCCGGCGGCGGCGTGAACGCGCTGCGCGGGCATTCGAACATTCAGGGCGCGACGGACATGGCTGGCATTTTTGATATTTTACCCGGCTATTTAAAAGTGCCGACGCCCACGGATACCTCTTTCGAAAACTGGATGAAGCGTCTCACTCCCAAGCCGGCCAAGCCCTTGGCATGGGACTCCTTCAACTACTGGTCCAACACGCCGAAATTCGCCGTCAGCTTGATGAAGGCCATGTATGGCGACGCCGCCACCAAGCAGAATGACTGGGCCTTCCACTTCCTGCCAAAGGTGGACCGCAACTTCTCCTGGGCTTACATCTGGGACAACATGTACCGCGGCATCGTCAAAGGGATCTTTGCCTTCGGCATGAACGGCGTGGCCATCGGTCCCGATTCGCAGAAGAACATCGACGCTTTGAAGAAAGCCGACTGGCTGGTCGTCGGGGAAATTTATCCGGATGAAACCAGCGAGTTCTGGAAGTCGCCCGGAATCACCGCCGACGAAATGAAGAAAATCCAGACCACCGTTTACCGCCTGCCGTGCGCGGGTTTTGCGGAGAAAGATGGAACCTTCGTGAATTCCGCGCGCTGGCTGCAGTGGAAGAATGCCGCGCTGCCGCTGCCGGGCGATGCAAAATTAGATCAAGAAATCCTGGCGCGCATTTATCTGAAAGTTCGCGAACTGTATCAAAAAGAAGGCGGGAAGTTCCCCGACGCGATTCTGCATCTGTCATGGAACTACACCAATCCGCAAAATCCGGCCCTGGCCGAGGTCGCCAAAGAGATCAACGGCAAGGCGCTGGCGGATCTGGAAGATCCCCTCACCAAGCAACAGATCAAAGCCGGGCAGCAACTTCCTGGCTACGCTTGGCTGAAGGACGATGGCACCACGCTTTGCGGCAACTGGCTGTACTCCGGCTCGTTCACCGAAGCGGGAAACATGATGGCGCGCCGCGGAACGGAAGATCCCTCCGGCCTGGGAATTTATCCCAACTGGGCGTTCTCGTGGCCGGCAAACCGGCGGGTGCTGTACAACCGCGCGTCGTGTGATGCGGAGGGGAAGCCCTGGGACTCCTCGCGGAAGCAAGTCTGGTGGAGCGAAGCAACACAGAAGTGGGCCGGAAATGATGTTCCCGACTTCAAGGCGGATTCCAAGCCGAAAGACCACATGGGGCCGTTCATCATGAACCCCGAAGGGGTGGGGAGATTGTTCGTCCCGCTGGGAGCGATGGCCGATGGGCCGTTCCCAGAACACTATGAGCCGATCGAGAGCCCCATCGAGAACCCGCTTCATCCGCAGCAATCGACCAATCCGGTGGTGAAGAAATTCCAAACCGAGGCGGACAAGTTCGGCACGGCAAAGGATTACAACATCATCTGCACCACGTACCGCTTGACTGAGCACTATCACTACTGGACGAAGAACAATCCGATGAACGTGCAGCTCGTTCCGGAACCTTTCATCGAAGTTCCTGCAGAGCTGGCCGATAAAATGGGCATCCGTGGCGGCGAAGTGCTGAAGGTAACCAGCGCGCGAGGCGTGTATCAAGCGAAAGCCATGGTGACCAAGCGCATCAAGCGCATGACCATCGACGGAAAGGAAACCTATCAGATCGGAATCCCCATTCATTGGGGCTACCGCGGAATTGCCGAAGATGAAGGCAAGACCGCCAGGACGCCTGCGAATTCCCTGTCGCCGACGGTGGTCGATCCGAATGCGTACACCCCGGAATTCAAAGGCTTCCTCGTGAAAGTGGAGAAGGCGTAGGAGCGCAGCCATGAGCCAAGCCACACTACGCGTTCAGAAAATTTCAGGACATGCAGGAAGCGTTCCAGGCGAGGACACGCAGCGCGAATTCACCGTCTGCAAACTCATCGACACCACGACTTGCATCGGCTGCAAAGCCTGCGAAGTGGCCTGCGTGGAATGGAACGACCTCCCGTTCGGCGAAACCGTTTTCGACAACACCTACCAGACCATGCCGCAAACGCGGTGGAATTATTGGAACCTGATTCTCTTCAACGAGCACGAGCGCGAAGATGGCTCGCTGATGTGGCTGATGCGCAAGAATCAGTGCATGCATTGCGCCGATCCCGGCTGCCTGGCGGCGTGTCCTGCGGACGGCGCCATCGTGCAGTACACCAACGGCATCGTGGATTTCCAGCAGGCCAATTGCATCGGGTGCGGGTACTGCATCACCGGATGCCCCTTCGATATTCCGAAGATGAATCCGAAGACGCATCGCGTCTTCAAGTGCACCCTGTGCACCGACCGCGTGAGCGAAGGCTTGGAACCAGCGTGCATCAAGTCGTGCCCGACGGGCTGCTTGCACTTTGGCACCAAGGACGACATGAAGGACTTGGCGGAGAAGCGCGCGAAGCAGCTCCGCGAGCATTCGAATTTTCCGAACGCCGGCGTTTACGATCCTCCAGGTGTGGGCGGCACTGGTGTGATTTACGTTTTGCACGACGCTTCGAATCCGGAAATTTATGGCGGCTTGCCCTCGAATCCACACGTGCCGTGGACCGTGAAGTTGTGGAAGGGACCGCTCAAGTGGCTGGGGAATGTGGCCATGATCGGTGGATTGATTGGCTTGTTCGTGCACTATTTGCGCTACGGGCCAAAAGCGCGCGAAGAAGAAGACATTGGGCCGGGAGGGACAAAAACGTGAGCCACCCTGAACAAATTATTCCTCACGGACACATCCTCCGGTACAACCTGCGCGAGCGACTGACGCACTGGGTGGCTGCAGCCTCCTACATGTATTTGCTGGCCACGGGCCTGGCGTTCTGGTCGCCCTGGCTATTTTGGATGGCCGTGATTCTGGGCGGCGCGCCGGTATCGAGAATACTGCATCCGTGGGCCGGGCTGATCTTTTTTGCATCCGTGTGGATGATGTACGTGATGTGGGCGCCGCAGATGAAGCACACCGACGCGGACCGGAAGTGGTGGGCGGCGGTGCGCTACTACAGCACGAATCAGGACGACAAGATGCCGCCCGCGGGACGCTACAACGCGGGACAGAAATTCTTGTTCTGGGGATTTTTCTGGAGCGCCGTGGCCCTGCTGGCGAGCGGCGTCGTGCTATGGTTCCCCGAATACATTCCCTGGAATTTGCGCTTCCTGCGGTATCTTTCCATCCTCATTCATCCGGCGGCCGCGCTGTTCACCATCGGGCTTTTCATGATTCATTTGTACATGGGAATTTTTGCCGAGCGCGGCGCGTTTGGCTCCGTCATCCGCGGGGACGTTTCCATCGCCTTTGCCAAACGCTACCACCCCGGCTGGTATGACGAAATCGTGGGCGAATCTTCCAGCCCGCGCAAATGACCGCACGACAGACCGGTGGGGCCGAGTACGACGCGCGAATCGCGCGCGCCGGCCGGCTGGCCTCGCCGCACTCCGCCGCCACGGAGTTCCTGGAGTTTTACAAGCCCGTCGCGGCCTTTCAAAAAAAGCTGCGAGCCAACATTGCGGCTTCGAGCGTATTCGGATCGGGCAGCGCGCTTGTGGCCGGAGTGCGTGACGAACTCGATTTGACGGTCCTTCTTCCGCATTTCCGCAGCTATCTCTCGGTCATCGAACAGCACGCGCCGCCCGCACTCGCGGAAGCCGCGCGGCAGATGGCGCTGCTTCCCTCGGATTCCTGGATCGCAAGCCTCGAAGCATACTGGAAGCACGCGGGAACGCACGACCAGCAAGTCGGAGCGTTCGCGCAATTCCTTCCGCGGGCGTTTTTGCAGCCGTACGCCGAGTTTCGCGCGGCGCTGACGCCGCGGGCGCCCCTCGTGGGAGCCACGCGGCTGTGCCCGCTTTGCGGCTCGCGGCCGCTGCTGGGCGTTCTGCGGCCCGAAGGCGACGGTGGAAAACGGTTTTTGCTTTGCTCGTTCTGCTCGCACGAATTGGAGTTCCGGCGTATCCTGTGCCCAACCTGCGGCGAGGAGGCGGAAGACAAGTTGCCGGTGTACGTTGCAGAGGATTCTCCGCACGTGCGGGTCGAGGCGTGCGACACGTGCAAGTTTTATTTGCGAACCATTGACCTGACCAAGGACGGCCATGCCGTGCCATTGGTCGACGACCTCGCGGCGATCCCGCATACCCTTTGGGCGCTCGAGCAAGGCTACTCGCGCCTCCAGCCGAATATTCTCGGCACGTAACCCTAGCGCCGGGCTCCCCGCCCACGGTGTCATTCCGAGCGCAGCGAGGAATCTCTCTTCGTTGTCCTTAGAGTTTGTACGGCTACTCCGATTCTTTAGGAGGCCGGCGCTTCAGCCCCTGAAGCATCGCTTTGGAGGTCCTCACACAGGCTCTTTAAGTCCGACAGAAAGGCTCTGTTTTCTGCACGGCCTTAGCCGCTTAGGAACTGATTTCAAGGGAAGCAAGCAAATGCTTGAGGCCCATCCTGTGGTGGAGGGATCCCGCGCGGGGCCTCCGCCTTCCGCAATCCCCCGTCCCCTGTGAGCTCTACCCCTGTGTTTTCTTTCTCTTACGCGCCCATTCGAACGATTCCGTAATTTGTTCAAGATAAATACTTTCTTTTTAGTTGACAAGCTGTATATTACGCGCTATCATGGGTCGTGATTTCTCGCCTCCACCATCGCCGCGTCGCTCGTCTACTCCACTTCCGTCACCATTCCGAGAATCTTGCCTCCCAAACTCCTCTTTTCCGCCCTTTCTTTTCAAACACTTCCGCACTCTTCCATTTTCCGTATCCTGTAACCCCTTTGTTTGCCACTCTTACGAAAACTGCCGGGGTGTATACCAACAATTCCCATTCTGGAACTCGCTACGTCCTAACTATTTCGATGGGTCCAGAAGTTTGGCGAAATCGTTGCAATTGGCTGTGGCTTTGCGGCAAGCTTACCGGGCTTTGTGGGGTGAGGCCAAGCCTTGGGAGGTGACGAATGATGAGGAAGCGAATTCTGTGCGCGGCGATGCTGGCGGCGAGTGGCATTGCATCGCTCGGCCAAAGTACCAGCGGGCAGAGCGCCCCGCAAACGGCGGGGACGCTCACGGTGATTCGCGCGGGGACGTTGATCGATGGCGTGAGCCAGACGCCCCGAAAAAACCAACTGGTCTTTGTCCGCGGGGAGCGCATCGAGAAAGTGACCGAAGCAGGAGCGGCGATTCCTGAAGATGCGAAGGTGATTGATCTATCGAACGCCACGCTGCTGCCGGGACTGATTGATTCGCACACGCACATTTTCCTGTGGGGTGAGGATCCGGCGAAAGGCGGATACGATGCGAACATTTTGAAGGCGGGGATTGCGCTGCGGGTGGCGCGCGCGACCGTTGCGGCCTGGCGCGCGCTCGAGCAAGGCTTTACGACGTTGCGGGATGTGGAGACCGAAGGCGCTGGATACGGAGACGTGGAAATCAAGCAGGCCATTGAAGAGGGAACGATTCCGGGCCCGAGGCTTTTTTGCGCCACGCGCGCGATTTCCACGACGGGCGGCTACAACTTGGAAGGATACGCGCCGGAACTGGAGATGCCCAAGGGGGCGCAGATCGTGGACGGGCCCGTGGAGGCGCGCAAGGCGGCGCGCCAGCAATTGGAGCACGGGGCCGACTGGATCAAGGTGTACATGACGCACCGGTCGTGGGTGGACAAGCACGGAAACCTCGTGTCGCAGCCAACGCTGACGGTGGAAGAACTGAAGGCCATCGTGGACGAAGCGCATGGCTGGACAAAGAAAGTGGCGTGCCACGCGTATAACGGAATTGGGTTGCAGCGGGCGCTGGACGGCGGGTGCGATTCCATCGAGCACGGACTGGAAATGACGGACGCGCAGATCGAGCAAATGAAGAAGCAAGGAACGTGGTATTGCCCGACGCTGTCGCCGTATTACGAAGACTGGGCGCCGGCGGATACGCCCGGAGGAAAACGCGACCGCGCGCGAGCCGCGGTGCACGAAATCACGTTCAAGAAAGCGCTGCAAGCGCATTTGAAGATTGTTTATGGGACGGACATGGGCGGAATGCCGTGGACGGAGCCGATCGCGCAGGAGTTCAAACGGATGGTGGGCCTGGGAATGGCGCCGATGGACGCGATTCAGTCAGCGACTTCGCGCGCCGCGGAGATGCTGGACATGAAAGGAGAAATCGGAGTGCTGGCTCCCGGAGCGTATGCGGAGGTGATTGCGGTTTCGGGCGATCCGCTCAAGGACGTGGGCGAGCTGGAGCACGTGAAATTTGTGATGCACAACGGAGCGGTGTTCAAGAATGAAATCGGCAAATGAAAAGGCCGCGGATGGCAAGAAGAATCAAGCTTCGACGCGCACGCCTTTCCAAAAGGCGATACGGTCCTTGATTTCCGAAGCAGCGGGCTTGGGATCGGGGTAATACCAGGCGGCGTTGTTGTTGCGCAAGCCGTCCACTTCCACGTGGAAATAGCGGGCGGTCCCCTTCCAAGGACAAATGGAAGTGTGGTCGCTGGATTTGAGGAATTGTTTCTTGACCGCATCCGGAGGGAAATAGTGATTGCCCTCGACCACAACCGTCGCGCCGCTCTTGGCGATGATTTTTCCGCCCCAAAACGCTCTGGCCATTTGCGGCCTCTCTTTGCAAAAAGGTGGCTTCGGTTCAGGATACTGGAGAACAGAGCAAATGGTCCAGATGCTTGTGAGCGAGGCGAATAGAAGAATGTGAGATGCACAGATAGTTGGAAAGAGTCTTCAGTGTCGAACTTTGAGAAATAAACTTGGCGGCTGTGCCGTAACAAAATGGGATTGCGGTAATTCAGTCTAGCCCTACGGAGGAGAAGCAATGAGCGAACAAAATTTCACAAACCACGGAAAGTTCGTGCCCTTGTACCATTTTTTTGCCTTGCCGATGCTCATCATTAATTTTGGATGGTCGATTTATCGCTGGATAGTCGCGGGGTTCTCCATCGGTGGTTTGGAGTGGGTTCTGACCGCAGCCGCATTATTTTGGGGCGTGCTGTACGGGAGACTGTTCGCACTGCGGGTGCAGGACCGTTTGATCCGGCTCGAAGAGCGGCTGCGCTATGAGCGGATTTTGCCTGAGGAATTGCGCTGGCGCGCCGATGAACTCACCACGGACCAATTCATTTCCTTGCGGTTCGCGAGCGATGAAGAATTGCCGGCGCTGATGCGCAAAGTGCTGGACGACAAGCTGACGGAGCGCAAAGCCATCAAGCAGCTCATCAAAAATTGGCGGCCCGACTATCTGCGCGCGTAGTTGCGCAACGCCGACTCTGGCAGATTCGATCAGTTTGCGGTGATGGCGGCGTCCAGAGAAACAGTTTCCCCGTTGGGATTGGTAATGGTGATTTTCTGAGGGCCGGGAGTGAGGCTCGGGATTGTGAGCGAAAGCGTGTTGGCATCTTTGAAAGCGACCGTTGCTGATTTTCCGTCGATGGCCACGGTGGGAGCGTTCACGAAGCCGCTGCCGCGAATAGTAAGTGTGGCGCCTCCGGCCGCGGAAACCGTGGAAGGCTGAATCGTGCCGATGCCGAGCGGAACAACAGCAAGCTGAACAACGGTCAAGGCGGCGTTTTCCGGCGTGCCGTCGGAAGAAGTAATGGCGAAGAGCCGCCCGCCATTTTCATCGATGGCCAGGAAGGAGCCGTGAAGGCCGTCGGTATCGGTCATAAACTGTTGCAGAAGGAAAATTCGCAAACGGAGCATGCCGGAGTGAGCGTCGAGAATGTCGATGCCGCCCTTCACTCCCAGACTCCCGGGCGCACCCGTAAGATACGGCTGATAAATCAGGGCCCCTGAGGGATGGAGAACAATCCCGGGAACGGAAACGCGGCCGGGGATTTGCGTGAGCTCCGGAGAAACCGGAATAGAAGAAAGGGAAAGATTGGCAGCGTGGATTTCCGTCGTGCCATTGGCCAGAAGGCCGAACGTGGAGCCGTCGGCGGCGGTTGCCAGGTCCACGGCGGAAGCATTTGCAGAGGACGTAACGAAATGATTGGGAGAGCTGGCGTTCCAAGAAGCGAGAGGGCCACCGGGGGCGGAAGCGAACGCGAGAAAAACCTGGTCGCCCGCGGCATTGGATTGAATGAGCGGCGCACCTGTAAGGCTGGTGACTTCCGGCTGAGGAGCAGTCTGGATGGTTGGCGGGCTCACGGTGAGGTTCATCTGCGCAAGGCAAGTGGAGCATGCGCCGGAAGAGCCACCTTCGCCGCTGAGGCCAACGAAAACGCTTTGTGTACTCGTCGCGGCGACGCGGGCAGGGCCTGAATTCGTGAAACCGGAAACGCCGCCAACGAAGACCGTCGTGCCGGTTCCTTTCACTGGATCGAGAAGATAAACATTTTGCGCGCCAAAATCGGCGACGATGAGCTGTGAGCCGTCGGGCGTCAGCGTGAGACCGCGCAAACCGGCATTGGGAGGCGGTCCGCCGGGAGGCTGGATCGGAGCAAGAAATACATTTTGCTGCAAATCAAAAACATCAACGTGATCGATGTTGGTGAAATCAATGCGCTGCCGGGGCTGATCGTAAATCAAGAATTTGAAAAAGGCGGGTTTCGAATACGAATGAACGCTCTGCAAATACTGAAACGATTTTTGCGAAGTTGCGGAACCGGCAGGAGAGGAAACGAGGATGTCGGCCTTGCCCGCGGAGCCTGACGGAGTTTGCACGGTGATGCGTTCCAGAGGAAATGGGTAGCTGGTGTCGAGGCACAGCGAAGAGGCGATGCTGGTAACATTTTCGACTCTTTGCACCGTGGCGGCCGTACCACCAATTTTCACCGTAATTTTTGTGGGATCCGTGCCAAAGCCGTAGCCGTAGATTTGGACCGAGTCGCCGCCCGCGCTTGTTCCTGCCTTGGGAAGAATCTCCAGGATTTGAGGACCGTAACTGAAGGCGTCGGGCGCGAGCGCGAGCCAGGAATTCTGGAAGTAGGCTGTGAGACTGACGGCACCGTTAGAAATGCTGGACGGAGAGGACGCCTGGATTTGCGTGGAACCAGTCACGGCGGGATTGGCGGCCAATTGTGAGCCGAACTTCAACTGAACGGGGGAAGTGAAATTCTGGCCGCTGAGAATTATCGAGGTTCCGCCGGTGGTGGGCCCTTCGGATGGCAGCACACTGGGCGCAGAGGCTACAGTTGGCGCTGTAAGTGAAAGTGTGCCTGGCGCCGAAGCATCGAGGAAGCTGACGCCACGATTCGAAAGAGCGAAAAGAAGCTGCGTTTCGTCGGCGTCCTCGATTTCCGAGGAGATGCCCTGAATCGGGAAGTCCGGCACTCTACCGATAAGTTGCCCCGATTGACCATCGAGAACGGTGATGAACGAAGAGCCAGCGGAAGACTCGGCGGCGTACAAGTTTTTTCGGTCTCGAGAGAACGTGACACCGTGGACTGTCGAAGCAGCATACGCGGCAACCTGATGGAGTGAGGCATCCAGGAATAGAATTTGCGTGTTTCCGCCGGAGACGAAAACAGCGGCGAAGCGGCTGGCGTCATCGTTTGCCGCGAGCCACGGGATGGAAGCGGTGCCCAGCGTAAGAGGGCCCGCAACGACGTTTCCGGCTGAATCGAAAAGTGCCAATTCCCCGCTGGAGTCGTTGGCGGCAGCAAGAACTTTCGAATGATCGCCAGAGCGAGCCAGAGCCCCGACGCCCTGCTGGAAAACAGCAGGGGCAGCGGGCGTCAAGTCGGTCAGAGAATTCGCGGCGGGATCCCAAAGGGCGAGCAGAGCCTCCGAAGAAACGGGCTGCCGCAGGCGAACCATGCACTTGCCATTCGAAAGAGAAAGAACTTCCACGGGGCGATCGAAAATCACATTCGGAATGGGCATGAGACCCGTCAGCGAGTAGCGATTCTTAATGGTGAGCGAGGCGGGATCGATGGCGACAATTTCGTTGAGGGCGGTGCCAATCCAAACCGTAGCGCCGTCGGCGGAAAGATCGGCGCTCGAGGCCGCGGGAACGGAAACTTGCGCGATTCGTGTTTGGCTAGCCGTAGAGAAAACCTCGACCCGATTCATCGCGCGGTTGGCGATGAAGATGTGCTTGTTGGCGGGGTCGTAGCCAATGTGGCGATGGCGCGGTTCACCGAAGGGAGCGTCGGCGGCTGACGTCGCATTGGTCCTCGCGTACGTGGTCCGCGGAAGAGTGGAGGCCACACCACTTTGGACCGTGATGGCCAGATTCGCAGAATGAGAGAGCGCGCCGCTCGTGCCTTGCGCCGAAACCGTGAAATTTCCTGTCGCGGCATTCGGGGCCGCACCAAAGACGACGGAAGTGCTCAAACCCGCAGCGACATTGAAAGGGCTGGCGGGATTCGAGGTGACACCCGAGGGAAGCGCGCTGAGGGTAAGTTGCACGATGCCCGTGAATCCATTGATCGGGTTTGCGGAAACGCTGAGAGCGGAGCTTGTACCGCCTTGTTGGACAGAAACGGAATTGGAAGAGAGCGCCAGCGTAAAATCGGGAACAGGCGGAGGCGGCTGAGTCACGGCAGAGGAGCCGTCACCGCAACCGGCCCACGCCGACGCAAACAGAGGAAGCAGCAGCATCGGGACGCAACGACGGAATCGTCCCACAAGATGACCCCGCAAACCTTCCGCGCGGAAACGCCGGAGATCCAATACGGAAGACTCTTTCCGGGCGATGCCTGCGCTAAGCTCAGGAAGGAACCCGGTAAGACAATACAAAAGATATGGTACTTGTCAAGTTTAGAAATAAACGATGGAAGAAGGCACCCGTAGTGAAACAAAAGAGCGCTCCGGCCTGACCGAAGCGCTCTGGAAAAGCTCGCGGTAAGGAATGAAGGTTAAATGGTTTTGGTGGCGCCTGCGGGAGCTGCAGAGGCGCGGGCAAAAGCGTTGCCGCCGGACTCCTTCTGGTCGGTCTTGTCAATTTCGATGGAGCCTTTGAAGTAAGCGCCATCTTCGATCATGATTCGGGCGGTGGTCAGGTCACCGTTGACCGAACCATCCTTCTTGATTTCAATTCTGTCTTTCGCGCGAAGGTTGCCCTTCACGGTGCCGTACACCACCACCTCGCGGGCAATGATGTCGGCGGTTACTTTTGCCGTGGCTCCGACAGTCAGTTTCCGCTCATCCAGCTGGACCAGTCCTTCGACTGAGCCATCGATCAGCAGATCTTCGTTGCCAGAGATCTCCCCTTTCACGTGCAAACTAGCCCCGAGCCGCGCCGTGGCGCGGTCCGCGGTTGCACCCAATGGACGCATCGCATCTGTACTCATCGCGGGTTTACCCTCCCAAGCCGCCGAAGCAGGCTTCGGAGGCTGATTCGAAAATGAATTTTTTTGATCCGGTTGCCCTGTTTGCGGCGCATCCGGTTTCTTATTACCCCACATCGGACCTCCCTAAGGGACAGCACCACCCCATGCAGAATTCCCGCCGAGGGGTACTGCAAACTCTATTCCTCGGAAGGACGCCCGGCAAACAAACAGTGCGAACGCTGTTCCAGACAGTTACTAGACTTCTGGGCAGGGTGTCCAAGGCTGGGTAAGCCGAATGATTGTGCAAGAGTTCGCAGGGAATGTAAAGCGGAGTGTGTGGCGGGTGGTGGGTCCGTTTCCGATGATGGGACCAATCAGGCCTTTGCTGGAGTCAAGCCCGTCGGTGCCAGCGCTGATGAATACGGCTGCCCATCCCGTCAATTTATCTTGTTAGCGAATTCCGCGGTCAGTGCGCGGTATTCCTCCGGCGTAAGGTTGGTCAAATCTTTATGCGCGGACCGATGAGGATAAACACGACCCTTTTTAGCTTGGAATTCTTTCGCGAATAGTCCGTGGCGGTTTCTCCCGATAAAGTACTCGTGACTCCCGAGCACGTCGACCCGGGCCGGGCGATCATTCTTATCGTTCGTGCTAAACCAATAGGTGCCGGGGCGAAGCTCTAGTTGCAATCCTCCGACCGCATCGTAGATGGGCGTCTCGCCACAAAATAACTTCGGATGACTGAGATCCCTCCTCTGAACGATGACACCCTGTTCGACATAGATATAGGCATAGCCTGAAGCAGGGGCGGGCTGATGCGCCATCACGGCTTTGCGGCTTATGTGCAGCGGGCCATTCAGATAGACGACCGCGAGCGTTCCCTCCGGAACGACCTCTTCATTCCCTTTATCAAGAAGAGTTAGGAGCGGGAGTCCCTCGGTAAAGAGCAACGTAGCACCTATTGCCGTTACTTCCGCTGCTTTTTTCGCTGCTACTGCGCCCTTATGCGGGGGATTTAAAATTGGGCGCACCGTCACAGTCTCGCCAGTGGGCAAGGTAAGGGCTTCATAGGCTACCTTTACCTGGCCGTCCTTGGCTCTCCGGTGAGGACGACTCACGGATACAACCTTTCCAACAAGGGATGTCCGCTGCGGAACTACAACTACACCGCCTGCGCGAACTTCGAAAGCGACGGCAAAATCGATCACATCCCCCTCTTTTGCTTTCTCAGATGAAAACCCCTTTAAGACCTCGATGCGCAGGGGAGTGCCGTCCGGCACGACGAGGGAATCGGCCTCATCGGCCTGAGCACCGACTGTTGCTTCCTGTACGTCTTGAGGTGAAGGTATAAGTTTAGGAAACGTTGATTCCAGTGGCCGCGACGCCGGCACTGTGGGCAGCGCAAGAAGGTAGAGCAGAAGAGACGTCAGTATAGTTCCCTGTTCCATGTAGCCCTTCGCTCACGAATCCTACCCCGCCTTACTTAATTCGCGCAATTATTAGTCAATGACAATTGTAAGGTACTAATCGGAGAACGACCAACTACCGAGGCGCAAGACATCGAGTTAAGCGGTTGGCTTGTCGGGCACCGGCTGGGTGGCCAGGAAATCCTCGGCAAAACGGCGGGAGTACAAATCGAGGAGTTGCTGAATCCGTTCGTTGCTTGAGGCCTTGAGGACGAATCCAGCGTGATGAAATTTGCAGACGCGATAGACGATTTCGGGGTCATTGTACGCCGAAGTATCCGGATGCTCCTGACGGGCCAGAGAAAGAATGACGCCGGCGTAATCGCTGTGTGTCGCCGGAAGCTGGTAGGGCTGCTTCCCTGCCCCCACTTCTAGGCGCGCCCACTCGCGCCAGAGATTGATGCCGGTGGCCGCTTCGATGACATCCGCAATGTAAGCGCCACCGACGCGGGCAGCGATCTCGATGAAATAAAATTTTCCATCGCCGTGAGACTTCAGGAATTCGGCGTGGGTTACGCCGCGGAGCAAACCCAGACCTTCTACTAAGTCGTGATTGATTTTGTGCAGGGCGCGTGCCTCCTCTGTATCGCGGGGAAGCGTGCGCGTAGTAAAAACGCCGCCATGATGGGAGGTTTCGAGCGGTGGCGCGCCGTACGCATGCGCCTCGGCAAAAACAACTTCGCGCTCGGACGTCACACTGTCGACGTGGTAGACCGACCCGGGAACAAATTGTTCGAGCAAATAAAAGGATTGCTGATCTCCCAACTGATCGAGCCACGGCCAGAGCTCTTCCGGCTTCTGAATCTTCTTCATGCCAATGCCGGAGGCTTGCGAGCGAGGCTTGAGAAGCCAGGGACCGGGCACGCGGCTCATGAATTCGCGGAGACGGTCATAATTCAGAACGTGCACGAATTCGGGCACAAGAATGCCGGTTTCGCGCGCGCGGGCGCGCATGGCCAGCTTGTCCCGAAAGTAGCGGACCGTGGTCAGACCCATGCCGGGAATGCGGAGATGCTCGCGGAGCGCGGAGACATTTTCCATGTCAAATTCATCGAGCGCGACGATGCGATCAATCGGCCGGGATCTGGCCATGTAGCTCACCGAGTAAATCAAGCCCTGGAGGGGAAGGTCTTCCGGCATGGTGAAAACTTCCTCGATGCATTCGAACGGCCAGTTGGCGTGGCGGAGTTTTTCGACGGTCAGGAGAAGGACGCAGCAGCCCATGTTCTTGCAGGTGCGGATAAACTCCTGGCCCTTTTCGTAGGAACTGACGCACAAAATGGTGAGAGGCGGGCCATCCGGCATTCAACACCCCGGAAAACGAGCAATCAGAGGGCGGATTATACAGCGGCGGGGCGAGCGGGAAAGAGAAATTGCAGAAATGGTCCGACGCGCCGGGCCCAGGCGGCTTCGTTGTGCTCCGCGCCCTCAACACGCTCGTAGTGCAAATCACGGCCGAGGCGCCAGCCTTTTTCGAGAAGCGTGTCACGAAAGTGTTCGACGTCCCGCACGACACGCGGCCTTTCGCGCGTGCCAATGTCCAGCCAGATGCGCGGGCGGGGTTCGACGCGGAGGGAGCGCGTAAAGCGATGAATGAACTGTTGATTCCACCAAACCGCAGGCGAGAGTGCGGCGATTTTTCCAAAAATGGAGGGATGCTTGAGCCCAACATAGAGTGAGACCAAAGCACCAAGCGACGAGCCGCCCATTCCGGTTTGTTGCGCCCCACAGAGCGTGCGATATTCGCGCTCCACGAAGGGCTTCACCTCTTCGATGAGGAATTTGGCGTAGCGGTCGGCGCGCCCGCCGCCGAGCTTGGGCACATGCGTGGGCGTGTATTCGCGGACGCGCGCTTTGGTGTTGTAGATGCCGACGATAAGCAGAGGTTCGACCGCGCCGGATTGAATGCATTGATCAGCGGTCTGACCGACATGCCAGTCTTGCCCAGGGATGAAAGAGGTGGCGCCGTCGAAAAGATTCTGGCCGTCGTGAAGATAGAGGACGGGAAAATTATGACCGGGCTGCTCATGATAGCCAGGCGGCGTGTACACGATGAGGTCGCGCTGATTGCGGAGAAAACGTGAGCGAAATTTCTCGTGTTTGCGAAGCTCTCCGGAACTCACGGCGCGATGATCACCAGGAGGTCTTTTGCATAAGTGTGTCGGCCAGGCGTCACGAGCAATTTCATGATGCGGCGGTGCATAGGCATGGAAATTTTGAACTGCAATGTCATGGCCTCTCTCGTGAGGATTCTTGCTGCGCGTTCCACGGTCTCATTCGAGTGTTGACCTAGCGACTACCGGTACCGGCGGTGAGGATGTCAGCTGTTGAAGCTCGGCTCGAACTTTGGCCCAAGCCTTGGCATTGCGCTTGGTCGAGTAGGGCGCATCCGGGTCGGCGTAAAAGTGCAGAAGTTCCGCTTTCACTTCCGGGGTGACACCCGCAAACTTTGTTTCCGCGAGCTCGTCCAGCAGCTTCGCGTGGGCTTCGTCGTTCAAACGGTACATTCCGGGAGCCGTGTGCTCGCCGACGTCAAAATTGTCATTGGGCAATTGCAGCGTCCCTTGCGCCGTTTCCGTCAGCAGCTTGCGATAGCGGTCGAGCGTGGCATTGAAGCTGGCTTCAAACATTTGTTCGGTTTGCGGAGTTGGCGTTCGAAACTGAAGGATCTGGAGCGGGCCGAATTTGGGTATTAATTTGTAAAGGAAGGCAAGAAAGCGCTCGGCCGGGCTGGGCTTGCGATAATCCCGGCCCCATTCGCGCTCGAAGTTGGAGCGCGAGAGATTGTAAAGAAACTTTTTCTTTGTGGCGTCCGGGATGTCGTCCTTGATTTCGTCCTTCTTAAGATGCCAAGCAATGCGCGTGGCCTTGGGAATGAGCTTGCTCACATCGCGGCGGTAGGAATTGAGAACTTTTTCTTCGCTGACAAGCACGGTCCTGAGTTCGAGGCCATAGGTCTCCCGGAACGCCTGATCAAGAACGCGGCGCGCCACTTCAAAACCGATGAAATCGTGATAGCTGTCCGGGGCGTAGCGCTCCCGCGCAATCTCGAGAACGTCGAAGCCGAATTCCGTCTTGACATGGGCGAGCCTGGCGTCTTCGTAAGCAACGCTGTCGCCATATTTCTTGCGCAGCCCGGGATAGAGGAGAGGCACAGCACGATTGACGCCAATGCGATGGCCGTCGTTGTCCGCCGCATAGTGCGCCAGCGCACCGAGGGCGAAGGCATACTCAGTGATGTCCTGCGCATCCCGTAGAAGCGCCTGGATGAAATCGCCGCCGCGGATGTAATGCGTGAGGTCGCTGAAGAAGGGGCTGCCATAAGGGTAGTAGCCCATGTCCTGAATGATGGAGCCGCCGTAGGCGTAGGCTTGGGCGCGACTCAGGTCTTCCTCCGTGGCCTGAGGATATTTTTCCAGAAGCAAGGGCTTGATGTGGCTCTCCCACGCCGCGTCGATGATGGCTTCATGCGAAAGGACGGCGTAGGCCTGCGCCGGAACGGGCCATGCCAGGAGAATGCCGAGCAGGCCGACGAGCTGCAAGCGAAGAGGAGCGATCCTGCGCTTCATCATTCAAATAGACTAACAGAGACGGCAATGGCGATTCATGCGCGAGAATCGAAAACAAGAATCGCTAAGGTTTGAGGAGCGGCTCGGCGTAGCGAATCGGCACGCCGAAGTTCGAGCCGCCGAAACCTCTGACAACACCAAACGTCACGCCGATGACTTGCCCATCGCGGTTGATCAACGGGCCGCCGGAGCCACCCGAAGTGGTCTGAGCGTCGTAGACAATCTTGTCGGGGAGCACATCACCGATGTGCCCCTGGGTAATAAGCGGCCGGATGAGCTTGCGGCGAACCAGCTCATCCACGATTTTCTTAGGGTCGCCGCCGGAGACTTTGACGATTTCATTGACAGCTTGTTCCCCAGCGCGCGCGAGAATAGCACTGAGCCCCGTGGCGTAGCCCAAGGAGATCAGCGGCTGACCGCTGACGGCGGCCTCTTTGCGCGGATCCAATTTCAAAACCGGGCGCTTGAGAACCGAGAGATCGCCCTTGATCAACGCGAGGTCCGCTTCTTCAGAGATTTGCGAGATGCTGACGGGGAAACCGGCGTCGGCTGAGGGAAAGTAGGCCGTCATCTCGGCAATGGCGGGATCCAGGCCCTGCGCCAGAACCGAACTGAGCTCTTCATTTTTCCACCAAGGCTGGGCGACATGGTGATTCGTGAGGATACGGCCGTCTCCCACGATGAACCCGGTGCCAAAGAAATCGGCGCGAACTTCGGGGGCGCGCCCGTCCAGCATATAAACGGGATTGCCGTCGCTGTCTTTCAAGGGCTCGCCTTCCGGGGTCATCCCGCCGTAACGCAAAGGCCGGCGGGAACCGCGATCAAGGAACGACACGGAAACGTGGATCAGGCAGACGCTCGGAGCATAGGCGCGAATCACGTCTTCGGCAGTCTGCGTCTCCGATACGATGCGCTGCAACCGGCTGTTGGTTTCGTCCAATTGCTTGTGCAGAGAAGTGACTTCGCCCGATTCAGCACCGGAAATTTTCCTGCGAAGTTCCTCCGACTGCTGTTGAAGGTGCTGCTTTTGCTCGAGGGGATCGGAATTCTGGAGAACGGCACGCGCGCTGCGTGTCTCCGCCATCAACTGGTCCTGCCGGCGAGCCCCGCGCTCGAGCTGGGCGATCACGGCATAGGCTCGTTTGGTTTCCTTTGTGGCGCGACGGGAAAAGAGAAGGAACATTCCCGCGATGAGCAGAGCAATCGCGAATAGTGCGGACACTCCGATTTTGAGCCCGCGTTCCAGGGAGAAGGCGTCGCGGGTCATCTTCTCGGTCACAGCCAGGGCCTGAAATGCGGTTTGCGCGACTTCGCGGCCTTCGTCGGCAATGCGCGTTTTCTCTTGCAATTGCTCGATAGCGCTCTTCTGGCGCAGTTGCACGCGCACGCGCGCAAGCAATTCCGCGGCCTCCCAGGGCGCAGAGAGAACGTCGTCCGCTCCGAGTTCGAGGGCGCGAGCGCGCTCCGCTGCGCCGCCCCGCGTAAGAAGGATGACGCGAATTCCCGCAGTGGAAGCACTACCCTTGATTTCCGCTAGCGCATTGCAGCACTGAATGTCCGCAATATCCGCGGACAGAAGCAGCAAATTTACTCCGGCATCCTGGGCGAACTTGAGCCCCTCGGCCTGAGACGGAAAAGCCGCTGCTTCATAGCCGGCCGAGCGCATCAGCGCTTCCAGTTGTGTGCGGGATGCCTCGTCGGCATCAACAATCAGGAGGGTTTGGTGATTCGCGGACAAGTTCTACTTTCCAACTGGCTACGGCACGCCATCCTCTCGTGCGGCTGCTTACTGACCGCCCGAGGTTCAACGAGGATAACCGAGACACGAGTTAGATGCACGCGACGCCTTGTAGGCGCAACAAATCTTGGCTGCAATGGGAGTATGTTATGGAGAGAATTAGAGCCGGCAGCGAAAGCTAGTATTTCCTCAGAACGCCGATGACCCGGCCCTGAATTTTCACGTCGTTGGCAGCGACAACGATGGGAGCCATTTCCGAGTTTGCAGGCTGCAGGCGAATCTTGCCGGGACCTTCCCGATAGAAGCGCTTCAGGGTCGCGTCTTCACCGCCAACGAGAGCCACAACGATGTCGCCGGCGTTGGCGACCTGGGTCTGCTCGCAAACGACGAAGTCTCCGTCCATGATGTGGTCTTCGATCATGGAGTTGCCTTTGACCTGCAAGGCGAAAGAATTGCCCCCGCGAGCAAAATCGCCCAGCGACAGCGTTTCCCGCTCTTCCACGGCTTCCAACGGGCGGCCGGCGGCGATGCGCCCCACGAGCGGAAGTTCCTGAACCTTGCGGTCCATGACCTGTTCCTTGACCGGCTTGGGCAACTGCACGATTTCGATGGAGCGGCTCTGGTTGTAGCCGCGGCGGATGAAGCCCTTCTTCTCCAGTGTGGTGATATGTTTGTGCACGGTAGCAAGGGACGTGAGCTTCATCCCCTTGCCGATTTCCTCAAAGCTCGGCGCGTAGCCATGCTTGGTTTCGAAGGCCACGAGGAAGTCAAGAACTTCTTTCTGCCGCTTGGTCAGAGTCATGGCCGGGCCTCCACTCGCAAGATTCTTACACAGGCACTCTAGGCGAAAAGAAAGCGAACGTCAAGCGCAAATATTTTTTCGCCGCAAATTGCCGGCGTCGCTTTCCCGCCGGTTCTAGAAGCGCTGTGCGTGAGGAGACTTGCGCGGCGGCAGAATCTTGCAAAGAAGGAGGTGTTAGTCTCTGAAAGTTTCTGAGAGGAGTTTAGACTCCAGGCGCGAGTCAGTGTGGTATCCTTTAACTGTCGGCTCTCGGCGGTCTGCCTGCGAAACCGTCCTTTTCCCGCGCCGCCTCGTCCTTCGATCGAGCCGCACTCCCCTGGGGGAAACTGGGGAGTTCATCGGTAGCGGAGGCTTAGGCCAAGAATGTCTACACTCACAGAGGTTCCACCAACACCAAAGACCAAACGGGAAGTCATCGAACGGGCGGTCATTCGGTTCGCGGGCGACTCTGGCGACGGCATGCAGATTACCGGCAGCCAGTTCACGAACACCGTCGCTTTGTACGGCAACGACATCGCCACGTTTCCCGATTATCCCGCGGAAATCCGGGCGCCTGCGGGGACCATCCCCGGCGTCAGCGGCTTTCAGCTTCATTTTTCATCCAACGAGGTTTACACGCCGGGCGACGCGATCGACGTGCTGATTGCCATGAATCCCGCGGCGCTGAAGGTAAACATCGCGGATTTGAAAGCGAACGGAATTCTGATTGTCAACAGCGACAGTTTCAAGGAGACGGACCTGCGCAAGGCGCAGATGACCAGCAACCCGCTCGAAGACCACTCGCTCGACAAGTACCGCGTTTTCCCAGTGGAACTGCAACGCCTGACGCGCGCGGCGTTGCAGCATCTGGGCCTGGATGCCAAAGCGATGGATCGCTGCAAGAACTTCTTCGCGCTGGGCATGTGCTACTGGCTCTATAACCGCTCCACGGAGCCGACCGTCCGGTGGATTGACGAAAAGTTCAAGAAGAAACCACTGCTCGTGGAGGCCAACAAACTGGCGCTCAAAGGCGGTTATTCCTACTGCGAGGCGACCGAAGCCTTTCAAATCAGTTATGAGATTCCGCCCGCGCAATTGACGCCCGGAGTTTATCGGAACATCAGCGGCAATCAGGCACTGGCGCTGGGCTTCGTGACTGCCGCGCAAAAGTCGGGCCTGAGCCTGTTCCTGGGCAGCTATCCCATCACGCCGGCCTCCGATATTCTCCATGAACTCTCGCAATACAAAAATTTCGGCGTGATCACCTTTCAAGCGGAAGATGAAATCGCGGCGATTACTTCGGCGATCGGCGCTTCGTATTCCGGAGCTCTGGCGATCACCGCGACTTCCGGGCCCGGCATGGCGTTGAAAACAGAAGCGCTGGGCCTGGCTGTCGCGACCGAACTTCCCCTGGTCATTTGCGATATCCAGCGCGGCGGGCCATCGACCGGCCTGCCCACAAAAACCGAACAGGCGGACCTCCTCCAGGCGCTTTTCGGGCGCAACTCGGAAGCGCCCATCCCCGTGCTTGCCGCGGCGACTCCGGGAGACTGCTTCTGGATTGCGCTGGAAGCCTCGCGCATCGCGTTGAAGTATATGGTTCCGGTGATTATCCTTTCCGACGGCTACCTCGCCAACGGCGCAGAGCCCTGGCGCATTCCTAACGTGGAAGATATTCCGTCGATCCCCGTCCATTTCGCGAACAATCCGGATGGGTTCATGCCTTATAAGCGCGACCCGCAAACCTTGGCTCGCCCCTGGGCGGTTCCCGGCACTCCCGGACTGGAGCATCGCATCGGCGGACTTGAGAAACAGGATGGCACCGGCAACGTGAACTATGAGCCGCTGAACCACGAGAATATGGTTCGCATTCGCGCCGCAAAAGTTGCGGCCATCGTTCAGGACGTTCCGAACGTGCTGCCCGAAGGCGACCCGGAAGGGGACCTGCTCGTGGTTTCCTGGGGCTCGACCGCGGGCTCCATCACCGCCGCCGTTAAGGCCGCGCGTGCCGAAGGACGCAGAATAGGCCATCTGCACTTGCGCTATCTGAATCCGCTGCCCGCAAATGTCGGCGATGTTCTCAAGCGCTATAAAAGGGTGCTTGTACCAGAACTCAATATGGGCCAGCTCCTGTGGATCCTCCGGGCAAAGTATCTTGTCGATGCCGTCGGCTTGAACAAGATTCAGGGCCGCCCGTTCAAGCAAGCGGAACTCGAACAGAAGTTCGATGAAATGCTGGGCATCCAGGAGACGATTCAATGACCACTGCGGCTCTCCCTCCGCTCACGAAGAAAGATTTTCAGACCGACCAAGAAGTGCGCTGGTGCCCCGGCTGCGGAGACTACGCGATCCTTTCCGCGGTGCAATCGGTGTTCCCGGAGCTGGGCATCCGCAGAGAAAACTTTGTCGTGGTTTCGGGTATCGGCTGCTCCAGCCGTTTCCCGTATTACATGAACACCTACGGCTTCCACACGATCCACGGGCGCGCACCCGCGGTGGCCACGGGCATCAAAATTGCGCGGCCAGACCTGGAAGTCTGGCTCGCTACCGGAGACGGTGACGCGCTGGCCATCGGCGGCAACCATACCATCCATATGCTGCGCCGCAACGTGGGCATCAAAGTCTTGCTCTTCAACAACAGGATTTATGGCTTGACGAAAGGGCAGTACTCTCCCACTTCGGAATTTCATAAGTTGACGAAGTCCACGCCGTTCGGCTCGCCGGACCGCCCCTTCAACCCGGTTTCGCTGGCCATCGGGTCCGAGGCCACGTTCGTCGCGCGCTCGGTCGATGTCTTCCAATCGCACCTGAAAGACACGCTGAGACACGCTGCCGCGCACAAAGGATCGGCGTTCGTGGAGATTTTACAAAACTGCAATATCTTCAATGACGGCGCCTGGTTCTCGCTGACCGAGAAAGACGCCCGGAGCGAGCAGGTTTTACAGCTCGAGCACGGCAAGCCGCTGGTATTTGGCAAGAATCGCGACAAAGGCATCCGCCGGAAACCCGACGGCGACATTGAAGTCGTTCCGCTCGGCAACGGCATCGCCGAGAGCGATCTCGTGGTCCACGACGCGCATCATCCACGGGCTTCTTATGCTTTCCTGCTTTCCCACATGGAGCACCGGCCGGGTTTCCCGACGCCCATCGGCGTTTTCCGCGCCTGGGACGATCTGCCGCGCTACGAAGACGTTATGAAGGACCAGATTCAAGAAGTCATCGCCAAACGCGGCCCGGGCGACCTCGGGAAGATGCTGCGGGCGGGCGACACCTGGGAAGTGAAGTAGTTCATACGTCTCCAATTCCGTATAGACCAGGGCGTCGATGATTGGAATACTGCGGCGGTCTTGCACCTTCTTCTCCGTCTAAAGTACGCCTGCATCCGGGGAATGCGTTGCGCTGTGGCCACCGAAAAACACCCTCCTGACGTGTTTACCGGCCCATTTCAACCCTTCTTGACTGTGCCCTCCGCGACATAGTGCGACATATCGGCTCTATCCCTGAATGACGTTGCTTGTCGCTTGAATGTCTTCCTCCTCCAATCGTAGCCTGCGGTCACCGGGTGAGTTTCCCGGAATTTCTCAGGAGCCAGATCGAATGAAAAAATTTGCTTTCCTCGTTGTAGTTGCTTTTTTCTCGGCCGTGGCGGTGTGCGCGCAGGAAGCTCCTCGCGCGGATCTCTCCGCGGGTTATTCCTATTTCCGCGAGGGCTTCTCCGGCGGCGCCAACACTCATGGCGGCAGTATTTCCGGCGCTGGTTATTTCAACGATTGGCTCGGCGTTGTGGGTGACTTTGGCGTGTACCACCTCTCCCAATCGGGTGTCACCGCCAACACATACACGTTCCTCGGGGGGCCGCGCTTGTCGGCAAACCGCGGGAAAAGCGTCTCACCATTCGTCCAAGCGTTGGTGGGCGGAGATCGCCTCACTGCGGGCGGTGGCAGCACCCACGGATTTGCCTGGAGCACGGGGGGCGGCGTGGATTTCGCCCTGTCGCGCCACATTGCCCTTCGCCCTCAATTCGATTATATCGGTCTGCGTTTTTCAAACAACACGACGCATTCAGCTCGCGCCTCGATCAGCATCGTGTTTCGCTTCGGCAACCGTTAGGGGAAGCGCACATGAGCTACCAGCGCCTGCACATGACACTTTTCGGAATCCTCGCAACGCTGGTCGGCTCGGTCGTGGTTGCCGAATTCATCGGCTACTGGCTGCACCGGCTTCTGCACAGTGACAGGTTTCCAGCCCTCAGCCGGGGCCATCTGATCCATCACTTCTTGATCTATGGCCCCCGGCAACCCATGCGCGCCGCAGAATATCAAGACGCCACGAATAACCGTTTTTCCGTGGGCAATGTGGGCCTCGAATGGGTTGTTCCTTCCGCAATCATTCTGCTGTTTTTCTGGGGAGTGATGCTGCTCTTCGGCGTCCCCCGCGTATACCAGGCAATTGCTCTTTGCACCCTGCTCGGCTGGCCCCTTCTCATGTTCAACTATCTGCATGACCGCATGCACCTCGAGAACTTCTGGATGACGAGAGCGCCTTTTCTGAAATCGTGGTTCCTGAAAGCTCGAAGACTGCACGACATTCATCATCGAAGAGTGAACGGCGAAGGCCTTATGGACACCAACTTTGGCATTGGCTTTTACTTTTTCGATCGTTTCTTCCGGACCCTGGCCCGGCGTCACCGGCCCTTCAATTGGACGGGCTACCGCGCCGCCATCGAGCGCTACGGATTGGACGAGACGGAGCTTTTGTCGCTGCGTCGCTGTAGTGAGGCCTTGTTTTCTAAGCCGGACAAACGCCGCGACCGCGCACAGGAGTCGGACCCGCGGCAGTGCGCAAAGCACTGACCTCTTCCGTCCTCTGTACTCGGCCCAGCAACAACCGCTCCCGCCGGGATTCGCCCATAGCCATTCCACGCTCGCTCTGTTATGGTCCCTTTCTCGGTTTACGGCATGAAACCGCACCTGTTCTGCGGCATCCAATAAAGGTCAAGCGCAAGGGCGCCTAGGCCGTGGACAAACTCTCAAACCTCGGATCGTTTGCCATGCTGGGTGATGCGGACCCTGTTCCGCAAAGTTTGTTTGTCGCCTATCCGGAACAGGCGAAGACCCTGGCGCTTCTGTACGAGGTGAGCCGCGAACTGGCCTCTATCCTTGACCGGCAGCAGCTCCTCCAGAGGATTGCCGAGCGCGTCAAGAAAATCGTTGACTATGACGTCTTCAGCGTCATGCTCTGGAATGAACAGACGCAACTGCTGGAGAGCGTCTTCGGCATGCGCTGCAATGATTCCATTCCCACGCGCATGCGGCTCACTCTCCATCAAGGCCTTACCGGAACGGCCGCAGGCCAGCGACGCGCCCTGCGCATCCATGACGTGAGCGAAGATCCCCGCTACATTCGATGTGAGACCGGTGTGGAAGTCCGTTCGGAGCTGGTTGTGCCTCTCTTGATGCAGGACCGGTTGATTGGGGTTCTCGATCTGGAGAGTGCACAGCCGCATGCTTTCACCGCGGAGCACGAGCGCATGTTGTCCACTTTAGGCTCCTACGTAGCCATCGCGCTCGAGAATGCGCGGCTTTACGAGGAAGCACGGGAGAACGAGCGCCGGTTGCGCGCCGATCTCGATACCGCCAAGGAGATTCAGCGGCAACTCCTCCCCACAGGCGCGCGGGAGGTGCCTGGCCTCGATTTGGCCGCAGCATATGTTCCTGCGCGGGAGTTGGGCGGGGATTTTTATGATTTTCTGCCGTACGGGGAGGGCCGCCTGGGTATCGCGCTGGGCGATGTATCCGGTAAGGGTACAGCGGCCGCCCTCTATGGATCCCTGGCGATGGGCACGATTCGCGAGATCGTCGCCGATGATGCGTGCGATCCAGCATGCATGCTTGCTCTACTGAATCAGCGGCTGCACAGTGCCCGCCTCGATTCGCATTTCATCGCCACGCTGTTCGCCGTGTACGATGCCGCCAGCCGGCGGCTGACCCTCTCCAATGCGGGCGGGCCGTATCCCCTGCTCGTCCGCGATGGCCACGTTGTCTCTATTCGCCTGGAAGGCGTGCCCCTCGGCATTCTTCCCGGCACGCAATATGATGAGTCCAGCATCGACTTAAAGCCGGGAGACGTGGTTCTGTTCGCCTCGGATGGCATTCTTGAATCGCAAAATGCCGCGCAGGAGGAATTCGGACTGCAGCGCCTGTCCGCTGTGCTCGCTGGTATCTCTCCCAAGGATTCGGCTCGCTCGATCACGGAGCGCGTTCTCGCGGAGACTGACGGTCACAGTGGCGCCGGAGTTGCCCCGCTCGACGATCGCACGCTGGTCGTGCTCCGCGTTACGGAGGAGGAGACCTGTGACTTATCGAAACTTCCTGTCATCTATTGAAGATCAAAGCTTGAAACAGGCTTGAGCCCTGGCACGGATTAGTGCGTTGTCCCCGCGCTGGACGCACCCAGATCCGCCTGCAGTAGCTCGGGGGTTTTCAAGATCTCCAGCCATTTCTCGCGCACCGCGGCGAACTCCGGCCAATTCTTTTTCGAAACCGGATCGGAAGGCGGCAAGCCGAGCTTCTCAAAATTTTTGTACTGCCCCATCTGAATGAATCGGAAATCGAGATGCGGCCCGGTGGAAAGTCCGGTGCTGCCGACCAGGCCGATGGTCTTGCCGATTTCGACGTGTTCGCCGGAGCGCACGAACATGCGCGATAAATGAAGATACATCGTTTCGTAGCCGCTGAAGTGCGCGATCTGAACCATATTGCCTTCGCCGCCTTTGCGGCCGGCGAACACCACGCGCCCGCTCCCGATGGTTTGCACTGGTGTGCCCACCGGAGCCCCATAGTCCGTTCCCATGTGCGGGCGGTAGGTCTTCAGGATGGGATGGAACCGCGCCCGGCTGAAATGCGAGGTCACCGGCGCGCCGAATTTCAGCGGCGAGCGGAGAAACGCTTTCTGCTGTGACTTTCCGTCCGCCGAATAGTATCCCGGCCTTCCGGCAGGATCATGAAACAGAAGCGCTTGATATTTCTTTCCCCCGTTCTCGTACGCCGCGGCAAAGATTCTTCCGTAGCCGGCGGTCTCCCCGTTCGAGTATTTCTTTTTTTCTAGGACGATGCGGAACGTGTCGCCCCTGCGCGGGTCAGTATAGAAATCGAGATCATAGCCGAAGATCTGCGCCAGCCGCAGGGCCAGCTCCGCCGATTCACCGGCGTCTTCGACGGCGTTGAAGAGCGAATCGTCCACGCGGCCGGTCACCGATGTGATTTCCGTTTTCGAGGGAATTTCCGTGATTTGCGCCGTGAAGCCGCGGTCCTCGGGGACGATCTTCAGCATGCGGTCGGTATCGATCTTGTAGTCGATTTCTCGCAGCCTGCCTTCTACCGACCGGCCCACCGTGATGGTATTCCCGGCGCGCACCTGGCGAAGATTGAAAGCGTGCTGAGCCGCGGCCGAAGCATTGGCAGCTTCTTGCGCGCTTAACCCAAATTTCTCCAGAGCCGCAGCGAAATTCTGGCCGGCGGCAACTCGTTTCTCCGTCGGCAAGATAACTTGCTCGCGAATGCGCGCCGCTTCTTCCTTCGCCAGTTGCACCTGGTGATCGAATTCGACAGCGGTGGCCAGGCGCTTCTGGAACACATATCCGAGCGTGGCAGCCCCTGCAGAGCACACGCACAGAACCACGATGATGAAGCCTCGATTCACATTTCCCCCCAAACCACTCGCGCCTAATGTCTTAGAGTTTGCCCGGCTCGCCCGAACTCTTCCCTGGCGTCAATTTGCCAGAGTAACGCGCACTCCTCTTTTGCACTAACTGGCGCTCCAGGTCAAACTCCCGTCAAGGGGGATGCGCTCAATCCTCCAACAGCTTGATTCACAGAATGGGAAAAACACCGGGGGAGATTTCCCACAGCGTGAGAAGGCCCTGCCTCTGAATGGAAAACGAAGTTGCCCTAGTTGCCCGTGTGGAGAACGGCCGACTGCGCAGCGGCAGTAAAATAATTCTGTTCGCGCAGCCTGCGGTAGATGCGCCCGGCCACTTGAGCAGCGGTCGGCCCTTTCACGCGGCGCGTATTCCCGCGCAAAAGAACAGCTAGGGCGATTTTTGGATGCGTCTCATCCGCGTAGGTGACGAACCATCCGATTTTCGAGGGCGTGGTGTGATCGTCGCAGGTTCCCGTTTTGCCGATCGGCAGCTCGTCTCCGCCCCGGTCGTAGCTGGACTTGCCCGTGCCGTAGAGCACGGCAGCCAGCAATCCCTCGCGAATTTCCGGAAGAATCGGAGCAATATTCAATTCGCGCTTCACCTTCGGCGCGAAATTCTGGACCTCTTCCTGGGAGTGCGGATATTGCAGGTAATATAAGGTTCCGCCATTCGCGAAAGCAGCCGAGAGCGCGGCAAGCTGCAGCGGAGTCACCTGAATTCCTTCGCCAAAGCTGGACATCCGCGCAACGCCGCCGTAGGCGGGAGGTGCCGTGGGGAAAGAACCCGGATGTTCATCCGGCAGGTTGTAACCCGCCAGTTCACCCAGGCCCAGCAGGCGGCCATACTTTGAAACCGTATCAAATCCCATGCGCGCGCCAAGTTGCTCGAAAAACACGTTGTTCGAGTGCGCCATGGCATCCGTCAGGTTCATGTACTTGCGGCGGCCGACGCGGAGCATGGTGTCGCGCGTGATGACATTCTCTTCCAGGGCCGCAAGCGCGATGGCCGGTTTGATGGTGGAGCACGGAATGTAGCCGTCGCCAAAAGCAATTTTCTGATTGACGACTGTCAGAATGCGGCCGGAGTTCGGATCCACGGCCACGACCGCGCCGTTGTAGCGCCCGAGCGCGGAAACGGCTGCTTCCCGGACCACGGGATCATCGTATGCGCCGTCATCGGTTTTTGTGGAATCCGCGAAGGTGGGTACGCCGCGATAGCGAGTGACGTACCTGTGGGAATGAGTTGCCGGAGCTCCGGCGCCGGGCATGGCCGGCAGTGGCGGAACGCATAGCGCCGCCAACAAGATTGAAATACTAGTTTTTCCGAACTGCTTCACCGTTCCCACCTTCTTGACTGAGGCTCACCGCGAATCGCTTGGTCAACCCCTGGAGTGCCCCACGCCAAATCATGCCGGGGCCGAATTTTTACCTCAGGCTGCTTTCAGCGTCAACAAACATTCTCAAAAACTGTTCGTTGTTGCCACGGGCCGCCAACCTCGCGCGCTCCCGCTTGAACTATCTTTGCACCCAGCGAACCAATCGGAAGCGCTGTTGATTCGATGCAATTTAGGTTCGCTAGGCACGCTTCTCCGTGTACCTGAGAGGAACACCTTCTCTCAGGATGAGACATAGTTTAGCCTTGGAGGCAATCTGCCCACAATAGCCATAAAGCTCCAGTACGACCCTATGTGCTTTGTTTTGAACCCTGTACGGCCGAACGGTGTCACCAAAGAGGCCACCTGAACCCAGGGCTGGGTTTCCAGGGAGTGGGCTAAGAGCAGATTTCGCAATTGCTCAATTTGAGAAGGCAATGAACTGTGCAGAATTTGTTTAGCGTGCCGGGCGGGCTTTCGAAGCATCGGCTCCGGCACCCGCGGCGGCAGTTTTCACCGTCGGCTTTTCAGCATGTGTCGGAGCGGCATGGCCGTTCGCTCCGGGGGCGGCGCTGGCATTGCTGGGCTGCGGGATTTCAAGCTTCTTGCGCATCGCGTGTTCCAGCTTTTCGCGGATATCCTTGTTTTCTTTCAGGAAGACGCGCGCATTTTCGCGGCCCTGACCCATGCGCTCCCCGCCGAAGCTCAACCACGTGCCACTCTTTTCGATCAAACCCTTGTCGACGCCTAGATCGATCAGGTCGCCTTCGCGCGAAATTCCTTCGCCATAGAGGATGTCAAATTCCGCGTCGCGGAACGGCGCGGCCACTTTGTTTTTCACCACTTTCGCGCGCGTGCGCGAGCCCACCACCTTGTCGCCTTCTTTGATTGACTGGATTCGGCGAATATCTACGCGCATCGAGGCATAAAACTTCAGCGCCCGGCCCCCCGTGGTCGTTTCCGGATTGCCGAACATCACGCCAATCTTCTCGCGAATCTGGTTGATGAAAATCAAGCAGGTGCGCGACTTCGAAACAATCGCCGTCAGCTTGCGCAGCGCCTGCGACATCAGTCGCGCTTGCAAACCCATTTGCGGCTCGCCCATCTCGCCTTCCAGTTCCGCCTTGGGCACTAGCGCCGCCACCGAGTCCACCACCACCACGTCCACTCCCCCCGAGCGGATCAGCGTTTCCGCGATTTCCAGCGCCTGTTCGCCGTTATCCGGCTGCGATACGAGCAGATTGTCCACGTCCACACCCAGTTTTCGCGCATAGGTCGGATCGAGCGCGTGCTCTGCGTCGATAAACGCTGCCTGCCCGCCGAGCTTCTGCGCCTCGGCAATCACGTGCAGTGTCAGTGTCGTTTTGCCGCCGGATTCCGGCCCGTAAATCTCAATCACGCGCCCGCGCGGAAAGCCTCCGACGCCCAGCGCCGCGTCCAGCGACAAGCATCCGCTGGGGATCACGCTCACGGGCACAAGAATATCCCTGCTGCCCAGCCGCATGATCGAGCCTTTGCCGTAATTCTTCTCGATTTGCGCGATTGCCGCGTCCAACATTTTCGATCTCTCGTCTGCCATTTCACACCTCGGTGGAGGAAAGTAGAAAACTGAACCTACAGGGCCGAATCTTGCGAGTCAGCGGAGGGAAACCCGTCGACCCGTCATTCCAGGCGAAGCGAGGAATCTCTCTTCGCTTTGGCCCGACTTCGTAAAGGGTAGCCGCAAAACTGCCGCCGGGGACGTAACGAAGTGTGGAGCTTACCACTCCATGCACTTTCACGCTATCCCTTTTTTCTGCCGTCCTGCTCTGCTTTTGCTCGCGTTGGCCAGCCGCCTCGTGACCCGCCTTCATCAGTCCAGCAGCCAACTCGTCATTCCGAGCACGGCGAGGAATCCCTCTTCTCTTTGTTGGATGACCGGGTCTCCTCTTCGAGTCTCTCACGCTCCTGACAGCTTAGAACACTGCTGGCAAAACCGCTCACGTTGCACCTGTTGAAAACGACAAGGCCCAAACTACCACTATGGCGAACAAAAAGCAAACTCTATTTTTCGCCTTATGTTCGCCCTACCCCGGGTGCCCCGGGCCGAACCTCAACTTTCTGCAGGCCATCACCAGCGCTTCATCGTTAGACCCACGGCTTAGATATTGATGGCCGGGCCCCGTGATACCCTCGATCAATTCTGCGCATTCGAGCCAGCCCTCCTTATACCTGCGAAACTCGAACAGCGGACCCAGTAAGGTATCTTGTACTTTTCGCACCGTTCGAGACGGTTCGTGTTCGTCAAGAATTCGCACGAAGACGAGATCATCTATGGCGCTGGCAAATTCCACGATTCCAGCAGAGCGTAAGCTTACTTTGCTTGCTTCGCCCTGCGCTAAACCAAGAAGGATAGCCTTCAGCGCCGAGAGATCCGCATCCTCATGGATCAGAAACATCAAGGTTGGGCCGTTGGCTCCGTCATAGAAGTTGAGTGACGCCTGTCTATTTGACTTAGCCATACACTATCTTTGCCTAAGTATAAATGTAAAACCCGCGGCCGGATTTGCGGCCGAGCCAGCCCGCGGCCACGTATTTCTTCAATAGCGGGCAGGCACGATACTTCGGATCGCCCAGTCCTTCGTGCAGCACGTGCATCACGTCCACACAGACATCCAGCCCAATGAAATCGGCCAATTCCAGCGGACCCATCGGATGATTCATACCCGTCTTCATAACCGCGTCCACCGCTTCGGCCGTGGCCACGCCTTCCATCACGCAATATGCTGCTTCGTTGATCAGCGGCATCAGCACGCGATTCGAAACGAATCCCGGCGCGTCATTTACCGCCACCGGTTTTTTCTCCAGCTTTTCTGCCAGCTTCATCGTCGTCTCGAACGTCGCATCGCTCGTTTGCAGCGCGCGAATCACTTCCACCAGCACCATCACCGGCACCGGATTCATGAAGTGCATCCCCACGAACCGGTCTGGCCGCTTCGTCAACGCCGCCAGCATCGTCATCGAAATCGATGAAGTGTTGCTCGCGATAATGACTTCCGGCCGCAGAATCCCATCCGCTTCGGTTAGTACCGCACGCTTGATTTCGATTTTTTCAGGCACCGCCTCCACCACAAAATCGGCCACTGCAATCGCGCCCATCTCCGTCACCGGCCGCAATCGGCCCAAAACGTTTCTCTTCTCCGCCTCCACTAGTTTTCCTTTCTTGATTTCGCGGTCCAGATTTTTCCCGATGGTGTCGAGCGCCCGCTCCAGGAACCCCTGCTCCACGTCGCGCAAAATTACTTGGTAACCCGACCGGGCAAAAACGTGCGCGATCCCGTTCCCCATCGTCCCCGCGCCCAGCACCGCCACCGTCTTGATCGCATCAACGTTGCTCACGAATCGCCTCGAAGTTAAGGAGCTAAATGAAGTTCAGGAGGTCAAGGATGCCCGTCACGTGAAATCAGGTCAAGCGGCAGCAGAATCGCTTCGTGCTTTGCGTTCTCCCGTCGATGGAGCCGTCAAAGCAAGCCAAGCGGCCAGCGTGGCGAACTTTTCGTCCTGCGACCAAGGCGAGCCGAACGGCCGTCCAAGTTCAGTGATCCGGCGCATTAGCTCAGCAGATTTCACACGGAATGCTTGTCCGGCGCGTTCCAGGAGTTCCCGCTCTTTGATGCCTTCCGTTTTCAGGTCGCAGCGATTGCAGCCGTGAAGGATTGCTTCGCGGAACAGCTCGCCATCGGCCGTGTGAATCAGCGCGTGCGAGGCGAGAATTCTCTCCAGCTCCGGCAGCGGTCTTCCTGACGCGAGAACAAGTCCGCACCTCTTGAGCGCAATGCCCTGCTTTTGCAGGTCACTTTGCAGTCCGTGAACTGCGCGATGAGTCAGCCGCCTCGCCTCGTCCCGGACTCGTTCGATGAATTCGCGAGCTTGTCCCAGCAACATTTTTTCTGCGGTGTGATATGGCTGCCGAAACTCGTACGTGAAAGTTTCGACGAGCTGCACGCGCTCGCGCGCAAGCACGCGCGGAGCGCCCTTCTCCACGCAAACCGCCACCATCGCGGCCCACCCCGAATGTACGCGAAAGCCAAGAGCCGCTTGCTTCACCTCGCTCCGATTCTGCCTTACATTTGGCAAGTACTGCTGCGCGACAGCGCAGCAATTGTCAGCGCAAAACATCCGGTTCACTCCGGCGGCACACCGTCCACAACCTCTTTCACGATTTCACGTGCGTGGCCTCCATCCTCCGATGTTGTATAAATCCCCGCCGTTGCTCCCTGCCTCTCAAGGCGTACTGGAATTCCATCCTCCTTCAAAGCAGCTTCCAGGAATTCGGCCAGACTCTCGTCGCTTCCAGACCAAATTTCGCAGATCAAAGCGCCCTCCTTGCGCGCAGTTCTTTCTGGTGTCCCGTTTTCCTTTTCATCCTGCGCCGGTAATTCCATGTCGTGTGGCTGATCCTCCAGGAGTCTTTCTAGGATTAGTTTCGCCGGCACTAGGTCGGACGAGAGCACGGCCACTTGGTATCCGAATCGTGACATCGGCTGAACTGGGAATTGGTCCCACCGCCGTACACCAGGGTAAATACCCAGGGGCTGGTCAAAGTAGCGGATGCCAGCAGCTTCGAGCTCGTCGAGAAGACGTTTGAAAAGAGCGAGGTCTTCGCCTTCCCAAAGCATCTCCACGGAACCACTAGGAGAGGCTTTGGAAACCTTTTGCACAACCTCGGGCAGAGTATGCACCAGCGCAATGTCGCAATCCAAACAAACAGTAAATCCCGGGCGGTATTCGGCATGGCACTGCGAGCAAAACATAGCGGGAGAAAGTCTACACCATTGCCTGGCTTGTTCGACCCTCCGGCAAGTCATTGACAGGACGACGGTTAAAGATAACTACTGCGATTGCGTCTTTTCGCATCCCCGGCGCGTATACCAGTTAGAATGAGCGCCACGACCTCATGCCTGACTGCTCCGCAAGCTGGTTTGGCCTTTGGCCTGAATCTCTCTGGGGGCCTGAATTTCTCTGGGCAGGCAGTGACGTTTTCCACGCTGATGCGCGATGAAGCGAAGACCATCGCGCGCGGCTTGCAAAAGCGTGATCCGGACCTGCTCGACCGCTTGATTCAACAGTATCAATACCGGCTGTTCCGCTACCTCGTGTATGTCACTGGCGACAAAGCGCGCGCCGAAGATTTTTTCCAGGAGACGTGGATCCGCGTGCTCGAGCGCGGCCATCAATACGACGGCAAATCGAAATTCGAGGCCTGGCTTTTCGCCATCGCGCGCCACCTGGTGATTGACTGGCAGCGCGCCAAGAAGACGCAAAGCCTGGATGCGTTGACCGACCCGCAGCAAGAGAACCCGCTCCAGCTTGCGAATGAAAAAGAACCCTCGCCGTTGCACCAGGTGTTGAGCCGGGAAAAAGAAGCAGACCTTCACACATCGCTCGAAAAAATTCCCGCGATTTATCGCGAAGTGCTGGTCCTGCGATTCCAGGAGGAATTGCAGATCGAAGAAATGGCCGGCGTGCTGAGCATTCCCGTCTCCACTGTGAAGTCGCGCTTGTATCGCGGACTCGATGCACTGCGGGGAGCGTTACAAGGAGGCACGGCATGAGCGAGAACCTGCACACGCGCGCCCAGCAACTCATCTCCAAGGAGCGCGTGGAAGACCTTTCACAGGCCGAACGCGAACTGCTTGCCGCGCATCTCCAGGAATGCGAGAGCTGCGGGGAATTCGCGCGACAGACCGATCAAGCGTTGCGAGGGCTGCGGACGGCGGCAATTTCCGTCCCCAGCGACCTAGCCAGCCGAACGCAATTCCGCGTGCGGCTTCGCGCCATGGAATTGCGCCAGCGCGAACCGCACCGCCGCATGCTCTGGCTGGCTTGCGCCGCGTCGTGGATTTTTGGGATTGCCAGCGCGCCCTACGTGTGGCGGCTCTTCGAATGGTTCGGCCAGCTCACGGGTGTCCCCAGGCTAGTGTGGGAAATCGGTTTTGGCCTTTGGTGGACGATTCCCGCGGTGTTCGCGGTGATTGTCCTGGTCCTGGAAAACGCGCGGCAATCCGATGAACCTGATTGGATAAAGCGAAGGAGTTGAGGGCATTGGAAGGGCGGGCTTTTTTGGCCGCAGATTTTGAGGAAATGCGCCCGGATTAAGGGCGAGTGGAGAAAGAGAAAAGATGTCGGACTACTCACAAAAAGTGACCAGTTCCTTCAACGAACGGATGCGGCTCATCCGTCTTCGCAGGAAAAAAGAGAATCTGCGCTTTTGGGACGAGTTCCTGATTATTCCGCGCTGGCTGATGATCGTTGTGGGCGTGCTCTATGCAATCGCCCTGGGCATCGCCATTCCCTTCAACCTGGCGCAGCGCTACAACCCCTACGGCAACGACATGTTCCCGCCGGAACTGCGGGATCACCCGGTGTGGGCTTCCTTTGTGCTGGGCGGAATAGTCACCGGGGTCTCCCTGGTGATGGCCACGTTCATTTTCATGGTCGCGTACGTCAATCGCGATGCCAGCCGCCGCGGAATGAACTCGGCGCTCTGGACCATCCTGATCCTGGTCTTCTTGCCCACCTGGGGCCTCATCGGCTTGGTCATCTATTTCCTGATGCGCGAGCCCCTGCCCTATTCCTGCCCGCAGTGCGGCACATCGGTCAGCGCACGTTTCAATTTTTGTCCCAACTGCAAATGCAACTTACAGCCTTCCTGCCCGCAGTGCAAACGCGAAGTCGCCGAACTCGACAAATTCTGTCCCTACTGCGGCAACGACCTGGCCGCTACTCCGTCCATGGAAAAGGCCCAACCAACTCCGAGCCCGGCTGGCTGATCTTATCCGATACTGCTGCGCCGACGCTTAGGAGCGGCCGAGAACAAGCCGGTCGACGCGGCGGCTGACGTCGCGGAGGTAGGCCTCGTCACCGGCTTCGAGCTCGACGATGGCGCTGCCGGCGTAACCAATTTCGGCGAAGGCCTTGCGCACTTCGGCCCAGTCCGCGTCGCCATCACCTAGATTCACCCAAGCGTATCCGTTTTCCTTGCGCTTGAAGTCTTTCAAGTGGACCTTGACGATTCGTTTGCCGAGGGTGCGAATCCAGTCTTGTGGGTAGCCGTAAAGGACCACGTTGCCAACGTCGAACCATGCCTGGATCCATGGGCTCTGGAACTCGTCGATGTACTTGGCCATTTCGAGGGGACTCAGCAGAAATTTATTCCACACCTCCTCGATGGCAATCACGATCTTCAGTTCTTCGGCCAGGGGAATGAGCTTGCGAATTTCTTTTTGAGAGCGCGTCCACGCATCGCGGTACGACGTCTGCGCGTTCACGACAGCGGGAACGAGCAGCACGGCGTCGGCGCCCCACGGCTTGGCGTTATGTAGCGACGTGCGCATGCCCGCCAGGCCTTTTTCAACGACTTCCGAATCGCTCGACGATAGTGGATATTTCCAGTGGTCCATGTTCATCACCGAGTCGATGCGGATGCCCGCGCCGTCGGCGGCTTTCTTGATCTCTTCGGCCTTGTGCTCGTCGGCTTCCGTCGGCGCCTGCACGACATTAAAACCAACCTCGCGCGCCAGTTTGAATCGCTCCGCGTAGCTGAGTTTGTCGGGCAGCATGCCGAGGAGCACACCCTTTTTGATGGGAAGGGCGGTGGATTCCGCTGGAACTTTAGCCGCTCCACTTGGCGTATCGGCGGTCGCGGCCACCAGAGACCCCGGAAGGCCGGCGCTCAGGCCCGCCGCCCCACAAGCTGCTGTGACCGAAGATCTCAGAAATTCACGGCGTGATGGATGGCGCATCGGTGCACCTCAAAAGACTCAGCGCAATTTGTTCAGGTCAATCTTTGGATCCCAGACTTCGGTGGATTTCATCAGCTCGTCCCAGGTGACTTCGTGGCCCGTGTACGCGGCGGAGCGCGCCATCATGCACGAGAGCGCGGACTCCGCGCCTTTGGCGGCCTGATTGTGAAAACTTCCGTTGGTGATGCTCTCGACGAAGGCTTTCTTTTTTTCGGGATCAGCCGACTCTAGATTGGAGGTGAATTTTCCTGTGACGGAGAACCCTTTTTCGCCGGTGTCCTTCGCGGCCTGGGTTTCCCATTGCCATGGCTCATCGCCCCAGATTCCGAGTGGACCCCTGTAAGGAGACTGCGAAGTGCCTTTCGTGCCGAAGAAGCGTTCGCTGACATCCCACCAGCCCTTGGCAAACTGCGTCGAGCTGAAGGTGACGTCCACGCCATCGGGATATTGAAAGACGACGTGGTAGTTGCCATAGGCGTCGCCGTCGTTTGGCCGCCCGAGGCGGCCGCCCGTTGCGGAAGCCTTCACCGGATGCGCCTGGAGGATCCAATTGCAGATGTCGATCACGTGAATGTTCTGCTCGACGATGATATCGCCGGAAAGCACGCGGTCGTACAGCCAGTTGCGGACGCGGCGCTCCGTGGGCGACGCGTTCGGCCAAGCCGGCCGGTCGATGTATCCCGTCAGGTAGTACGCTTCGGCGCAGACAATCTTGCCGAGCGCTCCGGCGTGAATGCGGCGCACCATTTCTACAAAGGGCGGACAGTCGCGGATCTGGAATCCCACGTCCAGGCTCAATTTGCCTTCGGCGCGCTTGCCGATTTCCATCACTTTCTTCGCGCCGGGAACGTCCACGGCGACGGGCTTTTCGAGATAGACATGCTTGCCGGCGGCGACCACGGCTTCGAGGTGTTGCGGATGAAAATAAGGAGGCGTGGCGATGACGATGGCATCCACTTCCTTGGAAGCCGCAATCTCGTGATAGGCGTTTGGGCCGACGAAGAGTTGCGAGGCTCCCAAAGTGCCGTAGCCCTTGGCCTGCTGCAGCTTGTCGAAATTTGCGCGGGCGGCGTCGAGCTGGTCCTGAAACAAGTCGGCGAGCGCGACCACGCGCGCGCCGCCGGTATCGACAAGATTCGTCGCGTCCTCGGTGCCGCGCCCGCCGCAACCGAGCAATCCGACCCGAATTACGGAGTTCGCGGCCGTGCCACGTACCAGTGCCGGCTTGATGAACATCAGGCCAGTAGTTGCGGCGGCCGCACCGATGAATTTGCGGCGGTCCAGCTTCTCTGCGGAGTTGCACTGCTGTTTTGCATCGCCTGACATGTGTCCTCCCAGTGCTTGCATCACCACGTTTCCTCCGAATGCTACTAGGATTTTCGCTGCAACGGGTAGCACCCTGGAAGCGTCCGCATCGGTGCGGATAGCGGGGACGCGCTAACGCGCGCCCCTACAACTACACGCGGTCTTTCGCCGACGAACTAGAAAAAATGACGCTAGCCGATCAATGATTCCAAATATGCTTTTGCAGAGCGGACGTCTTCCACTTGCCGGGTGCCTGAAATCTCGCGCTCAATGGTCACCGCGCCGCCATACTTCAGCTCTTTTAAGCGCGCGATGATGCGCGGAAAATCCACTTTGCCTTTGCCGATGGGTACTTCTTCACCAAGCTGCCGTGGGTTCGTGGGCCAAAGTCCATCCTTCGCGTGAATTCCCTGAACATAGGGCCCGAGGGTTTCGATGGCGTCGACGGGATTAGCCTTGCCGTAGAGAATGAGATTGGCGAGGTCAAAGTTGACGCCCTGATTGTCGAGGCCGACGTCGCGAATGGCGCGCACCAGCGTAATGGGTGTCTCCTGCCCGGTTTCGTAACGAAAATTTTGGCCGTTGCGCTTGCAATAGTCGGCGACCTCGCGCATGGCGGCCACTGTTTCTTTGTAAAGAGGGTCGTTCGGGTTTTCCGGGATGAATCCGCAGTGGGTCTGAACCGCGGGAATGCCGCACTGCTTGGCAAAGTCGGATGCTTTTTTGAGATGCACGATGCGCGCGGGACGCGTCTCTCGCGGCACCAGGCCGATCGTGAGCGGCCCGTCGTAAAAGTCCCAAACCTCGCGCCCTGGTCCGCCCACCACGAGAGACGTCGCCTCGATCTTGTATTTGTCCAGCGCCTGCCGAAGATTCGCCGCGTCCTTAGGGTCCAATTCGCTTGCATAAGCCTGACACGTCGGGAGGCCCAGATCGCGCACCTTCCCGATTGCGGCATCGGGATCCTTTCCTATGCTGATGATAAGGCCCAGTCTTAGCGGCTTCTTGCCTTCGTTGGCGGCAACGACAGGAGCCATTTGTTTCGTTGTGAAAGAGGATGCTTCATCGCCGGCAGCGTCACTTGCGATTCCCACGGGCAGCGAGGGGTTCAGGCTAAGTGCCAGCGCGCCCGCCGAAGTCTGAAGAAAAGCTCGCCGGTTGTGTTTTTGCACGATCGCGCCTCCTGAAAAATAGTTGCGACAGTTCCGAGCTGGCAGGAAACTTTATCACATGCCCGGCGCCTGAGAATGTCCGGCTTCAGCGCTAATCGGTGCAGATAGCGGGGACGTGCTAAAGCGCACCCCTACAACTACACGCGGTCTTTCCGTTTTGGGTTCTGGCGATTCGTGTCGCGCTTATTGGACTTTGCGGAACGCGCGATGAGGCTCGATCAGTAGCGCTCGACGGCGAGGGCGACGGCGTTGCCGCCGCCGAGGCAGAGCGCCGCGATGCCGCGCTTGAGGTTGCGGCGCTGGAGTTCGTAGAGCAAAGTGACGAGGATGCGCGCGCCGCTCGCGCCGATAGGATGGCCCAGCGCTACGGCACCGCCGTTCACGTTGACTTTTTCGGGGTTGAGCTTGAGCTGGCGCGTCACGGCAATTGCGGCGACGGCAAACGCTTCGTTCAGCTCCACGAGATCGACATCCTTGTCGCGGTCCCATCCGGTTTTCTTGAGCAGCTTCTCGACCGCGTCCACGGGCGCCATCATCACCCACTTGGGCTCCACGCCGCTCACCGCTTGCGCCACGATGCGCGCGATGGGCTGCTTCCCCAGTCGCGCAGCGTTGCGCTCGCTCGTGACGATCAGGGCCGCCGAGCCGTCATTCGTTCCCGGAGCGTTGCCTGCCGTCACCGTGCCGTCTTTCTTGAACGCCGGCTTCAATTTCGCCAGCGCTTCCAGCGAAGTGTCCTCGCGGGGCGATTCGTCGTACTTGATGACCAAGGGGTCGCCTTTTTTCTGCGGAACTTCGAGGGGCAGAATCTGCGCTTCGAAGAAGCAGGACTTGCGCGCGCGAACGGCTTTCTGGTGGCTTTCCACTGCAAATCGGTCTTGTTCTTCGCGGGTGATTTTGTACTTCTCTGCGACCAACTCGCCGGTCATGCCCATATGAAAATTTTCATACGCGTCCCAGAGCCCATCGTTGATCATCGAATCGACAAGTTTTCCGTCGCCAATGCGGTAGCCGGTGCGCGCTTGCGGCAAAAGATATGGGCAATTGGACATTGACTCCATGCCGCCGGCGACGACGATTTCCGATTCGCCTAGTTGCACCGCCTGCGCCGCGAGGGCCACAGCCTTCAGTCCCGAGCCGCAAACTTTGTTGATGGTCATGGCCGCGACGCGCGGCGCGCATCCACCTTTCAGCGCCGCTTGCCGAGCGGGATTCTGCCCGAGTCCCGCCTGCACGACATTACCCATGATCGCTTCATCGACTTGCTTGGCTTCGAGACCAGCACGCCGAATCGCTTCAGCGACAACTTTTGCGCCGAGCTCGGGAGCGGAGAATCCTGCGAGACCGCCTTGAAATTTTCCGATGGGCGTACGAACCGCGGAGAGAATAACGGGGGTTTCCATGCGAGCCTCCTGCAGAGCGCGAAAGATAAGTATAGCGCGGTGCGAGGGAGGCTGCCGAAGCGCGGTGTAGCGCAAGGCCAGCCTGCTGGCAGGCAGGTGATGGCCTTGCAGGTGTTTGAAGAAAAAGCCGCGGAGCTTGCCTGCGGCAGGCAGGCTCGCGCCCCGCGCTACAACACGATGCGATTAGTTTGCGCCCGCGGCGTTGGGCTGCTGTTCGTCGGCGCTGGGGCCGTAGAGGCCCGGAACCGCGATCCCGAGCAAGCGGAAATACACCGTGAGTTGCGCACGATGGTGGATGTGATGGTTCAGCACCATTCCCCGGATGGCCGCAATACGAGGCATGCTGAAAATCTCCTGACCGCCAGCAAGCAGCCTCCAGTTCTTCATCATCTCGGCATCGCTCACGCTGGCAAGAGCAGCGCGGGCTGCCGCGACGTTCTTGTCGAATTCGGCGAGCACCTGTTGGCGATTGTCGGTCTTCGGCGGTTGCCAACTGGGACCGCCGAGGGGCGCATAGTCCAGCTCTTCCGTCTTGATGGTGACGGGCAGCCACTCAACCATGGTGGCGACGTGACCGGCGAGCCAGCCAAGAGTGCCGGACTTGGCGTGCGGCTTCCAGTTCCAATTCTCGTCGGGACAGCGTTCCAGCACCTTGCGGGTGCTCTGCATTTCCTGATCGAATTCCGGCAGCATCGATTGTCCAATGGTCATGGGTTCCTCCTGTTTGAGAATACGCGTTTGCAGCGCAGAGATAGTAGGCGAACAAAAAGCGAAATGTCAAGCGATATCTGGCCGGGGTAGTGGGCTACTTTGAAATTGTCTCAGCTTGAACGGTTCAAGTGGTCATGTAAGACTCGGTAGCTCCGATGGCTTTGAGCGACTTCATCGTGCTTGGCCTTTCTGTAGTATGCGGCCTGTGGTGGCTCTCGTTTCCAAACAGCGTAATCAGGTTTTATCGGGCGCTTCACGGGTCTCGATTCGGCCCGAGACCATTTTTCATAAGACTGGCAGGCGGTGTTTGGATTGCTGTCTCGCTCTGGATATTTTGGCTGAGGGGAATTTCAAAGTAGCCCACTACTTGGCCGGGAATTGAGTTGACAGCGCGCCGCCAAAGAACAAAATGGCTTCATGCCACACCAATTTACGACTTCGTATGTGAAAGATTCCATCGATCTGTTTCGCTATTACAAAAAGCTCGCCGAACGCGCCATGGCGCAATGTTCAGACGAAGGATTGTTCGCGACGCTCGATGCGGAGTCCAATTCCATCGCCATCATTGTGAAGCACATGGCGGGAAACATGCGCTCGCGCTGGATGGATTTTCTGACCAGCGATGGAGAAAAGCCTGATCGCAACCGCGACACGGAATTCGAACAGCCGCCGCGGACGCGCGCTGAGCTTTTGGAAGTATGGGAGCGCGGCTGGAAGTACCTTTTCGACGCGCTGACACCGCTGACGGATGCGGATTTGACGCGCAGCGTGCCGATTCGAACGGAGCCGCATTCGGTGATGCAAGCCATCAACCGCCAAGTCGCTCACTATTCGCACCACATTGGGCAGATCGTGTTTTTGGCAAAACACCTCACGACCAAGGTTACGGGAAAATGGGATTCGCTGAGCGTCCCGCGCGGCCAATCGAAACAATTTGCCGCCGACGTCGCGGCAGGAAGAAAATCTCAGCGCTGAATGGATGGGACGCGATACTGACACTCAACACGCCCCTGAAACAGATGTTTGCCTGCACATCGCAGTCATGTTAAGTTCTTCGGGAAGGTCAAACTAAATGAAGCCCGTCCACATAAGCGAACTGGTTTTCGAAGTGACTGAAGAAGCTGACGGCGGCTACGTGGCAGAGTGCTTGACGGAGAATATTGTCACGCAGGGCGATAATTGGGAGGAGCTGCGCGCCAATGTCAAGGACGCCGTTGAAGGTTATTTTTTTGACGGGCCCAAGCCCCAGGCTATTCGTTTGCGTCTTGTTCGTAATGAAGTGCTGTTGATGCAATGAAAACTCCGAGGGACCTCAGCGGGCGCGAGTTTGCTGAGGCTCTCTGCCGCCATTGGGCGTACCGAGAAGTTCACCAGACGGGAAGTCACATCATTCTTCAAACCGAAGTGCCAAGCCACCAGCGCCTACCCATTCCATCCCACAAAAGCTTGCGAGTAGGAACTCTGAACGCAATTCTGAAGCTGGTTGCAAATCACAAGGGTGTCTCGCGGGAAGACATCGTGAGAACGATTTCTTAGTTTTCTTGTTCGCTTCCTCTTCGCCTAGAAATCCGCTACCCTTCTTGAAGCATGTCCACCTTGTTCGAAATGGAGCCGCTCGCCGAGAGCAGCTTGCAATTGAATGACGAGCAGAGGCTCGCGATCACGCACGGCGAAGGACCGTTGCTGGTCATCGCGGGCGCGGGAACGGGAAAGACGCGGGTCATCACCGAGCGCATCCGGCACCTGCTGCATGCGAATCCCCACCTTTCCGGCGAAAACATTCTGGCGCTGACGTTCACGAAAAAGGCCGCGGGCGAAATGAAAGCGCGCGTGGTGAAAGCGACAGGGGAGCGCGGAAAAGCCGTGACGCTCGCGACCTTTCACTCCTTTTGCGAGATGCTGCTGAAGGACGCCGGGCCAAACCGCATGGCGCTGGAACCCGTGGATCACTGGATCCTGCTGCGGCGAAACATGGCGCGGCTGAAGCTCGACAAGTACCGGCGACTGGCGGAGCCCGGCCAGTTCCTCAGTGATTTCATTCAATTCTTTTCCCGCTGCCAGGATGAGCTGGTTTCCAGCAGCGAATATCAGGGCTATGCCGACAGCCTTGCGGAACGTCTGGAATCGGAACGCTTCTCGCTCGATGAAGACACCTACAAGGAGCGCGCGGAGCAGGTGGCTCAGGAGCAGGAAATCGCGCGGGTCTATCGAGCGAGTGAAGAGCTATTGCGCGAGAAAAACGCGGTGGCCATCAATGGCTTGATCCCCGAAGCCGTGGAGCTCTTGAAGAGAAATATGGATTTAGCGAGAAAATTGCGGGAACGCTACCGGCACATTCTCGTGGATGAGTTTCAGGACACGAATATCGCGCAGCTCGAATTGCTTCACCTGTTATCGGCGGAGCCACGGAACATCGTCGTCGTAGGCGACAATGATCAGGCCATTTACCGTTTTCGCGGCGCTTCGTTCGGCAGCTTCAAACTTTTTCTGGAGAGGCTCGCCGGATGGAAAGCAGGAGGGGATTCGACGCCATATCGCGTCTCGCTGACGGAGAACTTCCGCTCTACTCCCAACATCTTGCGGGTGGCCACGCAGGTGATTGCGCAGAATGAGGTCAGCGCGGACTTCCCGAAAAAAGTTTTGCAGCCCGCGAAGCCGGAGGGGGAGCGCATTCGCATCGCGGAGCTGGCAACCGCGGAAGAAGAAGCACGCTGGGTGACGGACGAGCTCGAGCGGCTGCAGGGCGCGGGACGGCCGTGGAGAGATTTTGCCGTGCTCTACCGCCAGCACGCGCATCGCAACGAGATGGTGGAAGAACTATCGCGCCGGAAAATCCCCTTCGTCATTTCCAAGCTGTCGATTCTCGAGCATCCGCTGGTGCGGGATGTCCTGGCGTACTTGCGGCTGATCGCAAGACCATTCGATGATATCGCCTGCGCCCGGGTCCTTTCCGCGCCTGCGTGGGGTCTGGAAGCGGAAGACCTCGTGCGGCTGGCCGAGCGCACCGCCAAAAAGCGCGGCACGGCGCTCTATGATGTGCTGCATACGCCGCAAACGGCGCTGCCGTTCGACGGTTCGCAAGCATCGCTCGCCGAATTGCTGGAATTTCTTTCGAATCAACGGAAGGCTTTGCAGCACCAAACAGCCCTGGAAATCCTCTCCGATCTTCTCGAATGGCTGGAAGTGCCACAGCGCGCGGGTAAGCAGGGCCGCAAGTACGTGAATCAGCTTGCGCAATTCGCAAAAGATTGGGAGGCGAAAAGCGAAACGCAGGGCCTTCGGGAGTTCCTCGAATATCTGGAGTATTTCGAGCAGGCGGACGGAACTCTTAGCCTGGAGGATGACGCGCCCGGCGACGCCGTCCAGTTGATGACCGTTCATGCAGCCAAGGGCCTGGAATTCCGGCACGTGTTCGTGTTGCGGGTAAACAATAGGAAATTTCCGGCGGCGGAAAGGCCGCACGTTTTCGAATTCCCGATTGCGCTGATGAAAGAAGAGTTGCCCCAAGGGGATTTTCACATCCAGGAAGAACGGCGGCTTTTTTATGTCGCTCTGACACGCGCGCAAGAGCGGCTGACGCTGACAACGCTTACAGAAAAAACGGGCAAAGTGTCAACATTCATCGAAGACATCGTGATGGATCCCGCGGTCAAGCGGCGCGACGTGATCCAGATGGCGCCCAAGGTTCGTCCAGCAGACGCGGAGAAGCCTGGAACCGCCTCCGCAACGTCGGATTTCTGGCTCTTTCCCGCGTCCACATCGCCCCCGAAGATTTTTTCGCGGATCGCCGAGTGGGCAGGGATCTTTCGTCCACGCACGCCCGAGCCGCTGCAACTCAGCCCTTCCGCGGTCGAGAACTACCGGAAATGTCCGCAGCAGTATTTGTTCGGATATCGCTGGTCGCTCAAGGAGGGTCCCAAGGCAGCGCTGAGCTTCGGTAGCATCATGCACAACACGATCAAGCGGCTCGTTAGCGAGCTACGCCGAGGCAACAAGCTGCCATTCGAGGAAGTGCAGCGAATCTTCGAGATGGAATGGCGCTCGGCGGGCTTCGAAGACGAATACCAGGAAGCGGAATACAAGAAGGATGGCGTCGAGCAGTTGCGCGCGTTTCATGAGGCGATGATCGCTGCGCCCCCACAGATTCGAGAGCAAGAAAGAGCTTTCGAATTGCCGCTGGAAAAGAACGTCATCGTCACCGGGCGCATGGACCAGGTGAATTCGCTGGGCCGCAACGACGTCGAGATTGTGGATTACAAAACAGGAAGGCCCAGGAAGGATTCGGACGCGAAAAAGGATTTGCAGCTCAGTCTCTATGCGCTGGCGGCGAAAGAAATTTTCGAATGGAATCCCGTGCGGCTGGTTTTTCACTACTTGCAGAACAACCAGCGGCAGGTAACCACGCGCGACGCTAAGCAACTCGACGAGGCACAGAAGATCGTGCAAGAGACTGCCGCGGATATTCGCGCCGGTCAATTCACTGCGAACCCCGGGTTCATCTGCCGCAATTGCGCCTACAAACCCATTTGTCCGGCGCATGAGGAGGCTTTGAGCCCGTGATGTAAGTTCACGAGCGTCCCGCCCGTATTGCAAGTAAGAAGGTGTGAAGGAGAATCTTCAAATGAGTCGGAAAACCGTCTACTTGCTCTTTGCATCCTCGGAGTGGTGCTTCCCTATTCGCAATTCCTCCCCTGGGTACTAGAGAACGGATTGCACATGAAATTCTTTTTCCGGGAACTTTTTGCCAACCGGATTGGCGGATTCTTTGGCATGGACGTGCTGGTCTCGGCGGTGGTGATGATCTTTTTTCTCCGGCGAGAAGGCAAAAGGCTCGGCGTTCGGCATCTCTGGCTGCCGATTGCGGGGGTACTGACCGTGGGGGTGTCCCTTGGTCTGCCCGCTGTTTCTTTATCTTCGCGAGCAGGCACTGGAAGGCTTTGGAGAAGTGGCAGGCACGGCAAAGGCAACCAGGAGCTGATTCTAGATTAATGCGCTAGCGGGGAATGGCCCCGGAGTAGTAGCCCTCGCGGGTAAGGAGGGTTAGTCCCGCGCGCTTGACTCTCACTTCGATGGAATGGTGCTCCGCGCTGCGGTCGGTGCCGGCGGGCGTGTAAGCCAGCGTGTACTGGTTGCGGGCCTCCTCGGTAACACGGGAATAGAGTTCCTCTATATCCTTGCTCTTCAACCCGTAATAGACGTCGCCGCCAGAATCGTGGGCGTACTTGGCAAGCCGCTCAAACCTACGGTTGAAAAAAGCGCTTCCCACGCCAACACCATAGACCGCGATGTTGTAGCGAAGCAGCTCCTTGATGGTGGTGTCGTAGTTATTGGTGTTGAACTTGGGAGCATTCACGCCGTCGGAGATCAGAAAAATGATTTTCCTCCGCTTGCGTTCCGGGTCGCGGTCTTTGAGCAGCTGGGCCGCGGCATAGACGGCGTCGTCGAGCGCCTTGGTGGCCTGGCCCTTAAGAATCACGGTGGTCCCACCAGGGTTCGGGGCGTCACTGATGGGCGAGTGGCCGTTGATGGTGGGTCCTTCGTTGACGGCAGGGCTGGGAGGCGTCACGGAAGGCTGTTCGTCCAGCCGGGTACGCTTCAATTCGGTGATCAGCTTGTCCTGGTCGCCGATGAATCCTTTGCCCTGATGGAAAAACTGGTCGAAGCGGCAGACAAAAGCTTCATCGCCTTCGCTCATGCCGGCAACGATGGCCACGAGACTGTCCGCAACCTGGCGGGCGTCCTTGGATTTCAAGTCGTTATCGATGAGCACGACCATGGACAGGGGAAAAGCTTCGGCGCTGAAAAAAACAATTCTCTGTTCGACGTTGTCTTCGAGAATGCGGAATTCTTCCTTGCGCAGGTCGGGGACCAGGCGACCGGCGCTATCCTTCACAATGACCGGCACAACCACCTGATTCACATTAAAAATGAGCCTCGGCTGTTGTTCCTGTTGCGGCGGAGCCGGGGGATTCTGTGCCGCCGCAGCTGCCCCGGAGCCCTGTTGGCGAGTGCGCGCGCTGAGCTGGAAGAGCGAGAGCGCCAGGAGCACCAAGCAAGCAGGAAGAAAGGTTTTTCGTAGACTTTTCATGGTCCTCAGGCCAGACTTCGAGTTGAACTTGTCCGCACGGCCGGGTTCAACCGCGCATCCTTAATGGCGCTCGGCGGCATCCTATAGCGCGGTGATGACCCGCGCGGTACTCTTGGCGGGCATCTTTTTCGACCAGGAAAGTATACATGCGTTCCCTAAAGAAAGTTGTGACGCGCTGCGCAGCGGCATTGGTTGTCTGGATGATGGCCCAACCGGCGATGCCGCAGGAACCCGAGCAGCAGGCGCCGGTCATCAAGACCGAGGTCAACCTGGTCAACCTTTTCGCCACCGTGCGCGACAAGAAAAAGCACATCATGACCGGACTGAAGAAGGAAGACTTCCGGGTTTTGGAAAACGAGCAAGAGCAGAAGATCGCTTTCTTCTCGAGTGAAAAAACTCTCCCCATTACGCTGGGATTGCTGATCGATACCAGCCGAAGCGAGGAAAACCGGCTGCCCGCGGAGCAAGAGGCCGCGACCCGATTCCTCAACCAAGTTCTGCGCAAAGGCGATGAAGCGATGGTTATCTCCTTCGGAGCCGACGTGGACCTGCTTTCGGACTTCACGGATGACCGGGCCCAGCTCAATCGCGCCATTCGGAGTGCACGAATCAATGCTCCGACCGTAACCATGACCAACCCAGGCCCGTTGCCACCGGAATCTCGAACGAGAGGCTTGGTCGGAACCGCTTTTTACGATGCGATTTGGGTGGCTTGTGGAGAAAAGCTGGCCACGGAAGCGGGCCGCAAGGCGATGGTGATCATCACCGACGCCGACGATCAGGGAAGTAAAGTCCGGCTGGAAGAAGCTATTGAAGCTGCCGAGCGGACCAACGCCGCGGTCCACATACTGCTAGTCCATGATCCGGGCTACGGTTGGCGGCCGGATGTCGCTCACAAAATTGCGGATCAAACCGGCGGCCGGGTCATCGAAGTGTCGTCGCAGAAGCACCTTCAGGAGGCGTTTGATCAGATCTCGGAAGAATTACGAACGGAATACACCCTTGGCTATTATCCTACGAACGCGTCGCGCGACGGCACGTTCCGCAAGATCAAGGTTGAAACCACGGATCGCGAACTCAAGGTCCTCGCGCGCAAGGGCTACTACGCGCCTAAAGGGTGAGCCCGCTTTCCCACCGCACAATGATATAGAATCGCGGCTCATGAGAATTTCGAGACTGATCGGCGCAGTCCTCTTTGCACTCTCCTGCGCCGAAAACATGGCCGCCCAGTCCAATCCTCCGCAGGCAACTCCTCCGGTGAGCCCTGTTACAGTGTCAGCGACAATTTACATCACAGCAGCGACGAAGAAAGGCATCTTGGTCACTGACTTGAAGCCGGAGGACCTTGCCATTATGGAGGACAAAGTTCCGGCAAAAATCGAACAGGTAAGCTGCGGCAGGGACGAACCTATCCTAGTGGGGATTCTCGTTGACGTAAGCGGCAGCCGGAGAATTGATACGCATCTGAGTTCGCATTATGACGCGTTAGTGTCGTTTCTGGATTCTCTTTTGACTGCGGATGACGCAACCTATCTCGCTGCATTTGACGACAAGATCTACAAACTGAGTGAGGTAATGACCGACCGAGCGGCCATATCTGAAGCGTTCGACAAATTGAGAAAACACGAGCCGCACGGGTCGACGGCGCTCTATGACGCCGTCAAGGCGGTTGCGGAAGCGAACTTCTTTGGCCGCAAAGGACGTCGCGTCCTTGTTGTTGTGGGGGACTGGGAAGACAACACCAGCCACATAACGATGTATAAGGCAGCGGAAGCCCCGCAGCGGAGTTCAACAACAATCTATGCCCTGGTAGACGACGAGTTTGGAGCTAGCAAAAAAGCGCACAAACTTGCGATGAGCGCGGCGGTGCGGATCACAGAGGAGACCGGCGGTCTGGCTTACGACGTACATGAAAAAGAAGACTTTGGTAAAGCCCTGCGGGCTATCGGGGGAGCTGTGGTGGGATCTTGCCGAGTGGAGTACACAACAACGGGAAATGCCGGAGCAAAGAAGGGGACCAAGCTTCACGTAGAAGCGAGCTCAAAGGATGTTTCGATTCTCTATCCTAGAGTGCGATTCAGCTCCGCCCAATGATGTCCGTTTGTCTTCGTGGCGGCCTCAGCTTTCCTTAACCTCTTTTGCCACTCTCTCTTCCTTTCTTTTCCGCATGGAAAGCCGGCCGAAACTTGCCGGCGGTGAGCTCCTTTAAGGCGCGAAGGCGCCCCGCGAATTCCTCCGCGGTCAACCGCCCGTCGCGGTAGAGCGAGCGCAGAAAGTCTGGGGCGGGGGTGTCCCCTTTTGCCGCGTTGCATTCCATACAGCACGACACTAGGTTGCGGTAGGAGTTGCGCCCGGAGTGCGCGCGGGGCACGACGTGGTCGAGGCAGTGCATGCGCCCCGGGGTCTGCCGGAGGCAGTAAAAACACCGGCCACCGTCGCGCGCGTGGATGGTGCGGCGGAGCGCGAAGGTCTTCATGAAATCCGTCTCTTCGAGGCTGGTGCCGCGAGGCAGCTTGGCCGGGCCGCCAGGGCCGGTCTTGCGGTCGGACGCGGCGCGGATCCCCTCCGGCAACCGCATCTCGACGACGTGGCCGGCTTTGCTGCGTTCGAGTATGCGCAAAGCACGTAGCTCGTCGAGCCGATGGACGGCGTTGCGCACGGGTGTGCGAGAAAGAGCGAGATTGCGGGCCAGCCAGATCACGGAAAAACGCAGGCGGCGCTTCCTTTCGAGGAGGCTATGGCGCAGCAGATGGGAATAGACGGCGCGCTCAATGACCGAGAGCCGCAGCCGTGGCGCGAGAACATCTTCAAATTGTTTCCACACTTGTACAGCATTGAGCTTTTTGTTTTTCATGGTTTTCGTCCTTTAGGGGGGGAAATGCAGAAATGTAGGGGCACGCTTTAGCGCGTCCCCCGAATCGGTCCGAGGAAACAGGAAAGAGGGGCGGGCTGAAGCCCGCCCCTACACCGGTCCGAGGGAGCAGCAAACGGGGACGCCCGAGGCATACCCAAAAAAGAAAAGCCCCGACCAAGGTCGGGGCGTACCCTTCTACAAGACAAATCCTACCACACCCGTCACTCCCTTGTCAAGTCCAAAAATCAGTAAGGGGTCAGTTTAAATTTTCTTGCTCGTGACAATAGGGTCAAAATTCAATCGGTAGGTAAGCGCTATAGTTTCATTACTTTTTACTTTTATGTACTTTCGCTCGAGGACCCGAAGGCGCTTTCCTCTTCAATTTGATCTGATTGTAATCAACGGCGGCACGGACGAGATTTTTTAGAGCACGCTCATTCATCTTATCGCCCTCGAAAAAATCGATCGCGCGCCACGCGTTGTCCGAGGCCCGCGTTGAAGAGCTTGTCAGGATCTGGGAGGCTCGCCCCGTGGGAAAAGGTAAGCTTCACCTTATCTTTGTGGGCGTTGGCGACCGCGATCATTCCGTCGTGAGACCACACTGGGCTTCCCATCCACTTCCATTCCTCGATGATCTCCCGGTCGGCCTCAAGGATGCTCTTGCGGATGCTGGCCAACGTTTTGCCACGCCAGTCTGTAAGTCCTGCGATCAGCTGGTCAATACGTTCCGATGGATTCATTGGGTCTTTATACCTCCTTGTCGCGTTTTCATGCGAGTAGTTTCGCGAGCGTCTTGTTAGGCCGGTCTCTTCGAAATAAGTCGTCGAAGGACATGGCCTTTCCACATCCAAAGTCCCGAAAGGACAAGTGCAGGAACGAAGACAAACCGAGTAGCGGGGGCGTAGTTTGGAATTTTTTCAAACGGACTATAAATATAGCCGGCTATCGGAATGGCAAAGACGATGTGAATCGTGCGAAGAATCCAACGTTTTGTGCCTTGGCTCATGATCCACCTCGATTCACGACGTCTTTGCCATTCGAGGCGGCCAGTTGGACGTTTCGATACCGAACTGCTTGGCGTACTCCGCGTTCAGCCGCTGCCAGCCGCCGAACTTCATCGCCTCGCCACCAACGATGCGGTCGATGGGAGTTCCGTTGAGAAGGCGATCCAGAACATCGAAACAAATGTGCCAACGCGCAGGGACTCCGGTCAAGCCGGAAGACTACGAGGGCATTCGACTCTACTGGGCGCCGAAGGATATCCACGAAACCAGAGAGCGATTGAAGAGCCTTGGGTACGTTGTTTCAGAACTCGAACATCGAGA